>Ga0123342_1004096_pt1 | contig 22667 bp, 13 predicted proteins | sample Turbeawhitnodule_FD_89960 | JGI IMG/M metagenome (GOLD analysis project Ga0123342, IMG submission 89960) | Root nodule microbial communities of legume samples collected from Mexico - Turtle bean Mexico white nodule | ecosystem: Host-associated > Plants > Roots > Nodule | place: Mexico: Nepantla... | reverse complement strand
TCCAATTTTTTGTTCCTTAAAACTAACACTCTTAGAAAATTATGTATCAAATTAATTTTTAACATTACATAACTTACTACCCAATATATAAACAATAAAATTAAAAAAAAATTATGACGTGGTAGAAGTCGTGCTAAGTTGACACGACTTCAGAGAGCAGAAGTCGTGCCAAGTTGGAACGACTTCAGTATGACAGGGCAGAAGTCGTGCCAAGTTGGCACAACTTTAGTATGACATGACAAAAGTCGTGCCTAATTGAAACGGCTTCTGCATATGAAGTCGTACCAATTAGACACGACTTGCCTAAATTTGTAATTTTTTTAAAAGGATCCTATTTTGGTAAAACAAAAAAAAATAACCCTATCATGTTAAAAAAAAAAACTTTAATTGGTCTTCTATATAGTTTCATAGTTATAGTCAAGTTGAACACGAGTTTTGTACATATTTTCTTTCTGTAATATAACACTACTTTCATATATTTAATCTTTTATTTTAAAATTACCAAATAAAAAAAGAAATTTTCATCCCTACTTTTTTTCAAATCTAGACACAAATGAGGCAAGTGTTTCCGTGTTTGGTTGCGCGTTTTGTTCGTGTTTCTGAGTACTTTTCACGTCAAAAAGCTATTGCAAAAGTGATTCTACGATTCTACATCTAGCTTCTATCAAATCAAACATTTTAGGAGTATTATCCCGTTAAGTGATAAGGTAAGAATCTTTCCAAAATACCGTAGTCACTATACTACCTTTTTCACTTCATTAATTGACTTCACCGTTTACGTGTAAGCTGTTTCTTTAATCTTTCAGAAAATTATATTGAAGTCGAATAATTTCAAGGAATAAACCTCTTATAATACTTATCTTTTGTACTTAAAATTAAGTCTCAATTTCTATTAAAGGAACCTAAACTCTTCGTTCATCTTCAACAAGTATGGCAAACTTATTTATGAAGAATAATTACAAGCTTTTTCCTTATTCGTCAAAATATATACTTTTTATCTATAAAGGTTATTGACATGAGTACACGACCCTTTTCAACGAAGATACCTTTTGCTATTTTTATATTTTCTTCATTTTATTTATGGTAACGCTGTAAAGTGGTTGAAGATTTTTTTAGTTAAGAAGCCCCACACGTTCATAAATATCATTTGTTTCACATTCTGCTTTTTTTTCTTTCTTTCAATTTTATATTTATTCGGCATGGTTCTGGCAGTTGGTACAATTTAATTGTACAGTAAATTATCACCAGTTTTTTCTTTATATTTAGATTATTACCGATATTCTTATGTAGTCCAGAAGTCGATAATTTAAGAGTTAAGATAAAGATAAACTTTATTTTTCCTTTCATAATTTTTATATATATTTTAAAAATAAAATCATAATGAAACTTTAAATTGCAAGATACTTCTGTACTAGTGGTATTTTAAGAAAAAATCAATTTATATTAAAGTTGACACACTGTTCCACTGGTCCAATGGCCAAATGTGTTAGCTAAATTTAAATCAACGTGATCCTATTTGGGAACTGTGAGTCATTGAAAAATTAGTTAACAAAATTCCTAAATTTATTAGTAATGTGAACCTATAATAATCATACTTGTAGAATATTTTACAAGTATAATTCGGGTTGGACGACCGGGTAACTGCAAATAATTTACAACGTAATAAATAAATAGTTATAAGTAATGTTGAATGGTCAAATGCACACTCCGAAATATCAGGGAAATATTTTAATATAATGATAGAAACAGATAAAATCGAAAGGTACACTTCCTTGATATCAGGGAACCATTATGCATGTTAGTTATTAACTAACTATCCAGCCCAACCGACACAAGTAAAAACCCATGAGCCAACATTATAAATAGAACTCTTGGTGAGAAAATGAGGTACGCTTTTTTATATTTTAGGAGAACACACTTAAATCATAGCGCTGACTTGAGCGTCGGAGTGCAATCGCAGGTACCTCCGACCGGCAGAGCACCTACAACAAAGAGAGAAAGCTTGAAGAAACTCAAGGACAACCGACACGTCAACAACTGTGTACCCAACGGACAGGTATTACCTAGGCCCCTCCACCCCGTACAGTTACAATTGGCGCCCACCGTGGGGCTGAGGTAATCTTCAAATTTTCAACAAAAAACTTAACAACAACGATGGTGTCAACAGGAAACAATGCAAATAGTGACCGTATAGCAGACGAACAAACAACAATGATTCAGGTCCTCCAAGCATAAATGGAGGAATTACGACAAAAGGGAATTGCAGATCAGCTACGTCATGAAGAGGATCGGTGTAGACAAGAAGAAGACTGGAGATGGCAAGCGGAAGATGTATCTCTTCTAAGGGTACAAAACAAGAAACTACTACAGCGGCTTAAAGGACCCGAACAAGAGGAACACTTTCGTACACCGTTACCACCACACACTCATCAATCCATAACATTACCACCAACCCCTCAAACCTATCAGACTCCTCAAACCCTCCAAACACATCAGACCCACCAAAGTTCCAAAAATGACGTTGCTCTCAATGATGAAGAAGACCAGAAAGGCCACCCTTTCAAAAACGAAATAATTGTTGTGCCACTCCCCGATAAATGGAGAGGTCTAACTATCAAACTTTATGATGTTTCTACTGATCCGGACGAACACTTGAATATTTTCAAAACCCAAATGACCTTGTATACAACCAACAAAGCAGTGTGGTGTAAACTTTTCCCCACCTCCCTTCAGGAGGGTCCGTTAGGATGGTTCACTGGACTTCCTTCAAATTCTGTTAAAAACTTCAAAGTTCTGACAACGAAATTCACCACACAATATGCGACAAGCCGACCTCACCACACTTCATCTATGTTTCTCCTCAATTTGAAGTAAGAAAAAGGAGAATCTTTGAGAACCTTCATGGACATATTCAACAAAGTCTGTATGGGAATTAGAAACTTGAACCCAGAAATAGCAATGCACTACTTAGTCTCGGCCATACATCCAAGACGTTTCACTGAGAGTCTTATTAAGAGACCGAAACAAAACATGGAAGAATTAAGGGCACGAGCCACTAAATTCATGCAGATAGAGGAACACATTGACTATCATAGGAATGCACAAGCTGAGGCCTCCAAAAAGGAAAAATATAAAGAAAAAAATAAAAGCAACTGACCCTCAGTGGTGGGAATCGACCGATATAGACAGAACTGAGGCTCTCGCTTTCACAACTACACACCTTTGACGATGCCAAGAGGAAGAGTCTTGGATGAAGCTTTACAGACCGAATTAATTCCCACACTTAAGCAAGCACAGACTCCACGCAATGTCGATACTTCAAAACATTGTCAATATCATCGCAGTTATGGCCACACAAACGAAAGCTGGCAAGCATTGAAAGATAAAATAGAGGAACTTATCCAAGCCGACCATCTTCGCAAGTTCGTTAAGACAACCATCACTACTTCCCGATCGCCACAACGAGATATTAATCAATCTTCCAAAGACCATGAACACCTCGGAAGAAGAGATACTCGAAGCTGCGACAATCATCACCGTCCGACACGACAAAAACGAAGCGAGAGCTCAGTCAGAAGAGCTCAACCAAGGAGTGAAAGCCCTGATAGGAATAATCGTACCAGACGTAGAATACGAGAAGTTATCAACACTATAGCGACCCCGTGTCACTCAGTGCACTTAATGAAACAGTCAACTATATAGCAAGAGGCTTTGCATGTGGTGGTTGCTTTAATTCTGCCAGGAAAAAACATCTTAGAGCTATTCAGTCGATCCACTCCACTTCTGCTCAAAAGTGACCAAGAATCCCCTCAATAACATTCACAGATGACGACTTTACTGCAATAGACCCAACACAAGACGACCCTATGGTAATCACCATGGAGATAGACAAATTTACAATCACTAAAGTATTGGTATATCAGGGCAACTCAGTCGACATTATTTATTGGAAAACTTTCAAAAAGATGAGAATTACATAAACAAACACACAACCTTATGAGAAGCAGATTGTCGGGTTCTCAAGTGAGTGAGTTGATACAAAAGGATATCTCGATTTGTTCACTACTTTTGGAGAGGAAGGAAGCCTCAGTAAAACCATAAATGTCAGGTACCTATTAGTCAATGCAAATACCTCATATAACATATTGCTCGGACGTTCGTCCATTAATCGCCTGAAATCATTAGTCTCCACCCCTCATTTGGCAATGAAATTCCCTTCCACGACTGGAGATATTGCGACAGTACATGTAGACCAAAGGATAACTGGGGAATGTTATGTTGCTAGCCTAAAGGTTGAATCGACCAGACAATTATACACGATGTCATCGCATAACAAGTCTCCAAGACGACAGGGGCGGTCATCAGAGAGACACTCCCGATACAGGTATCCGGAAGAACACATGGTTGCCTTAGTAGATTTAGATCCTCGGCTTGACGCTGCCCGTATGAAGGCAGGTGAAGACCTACAACCCTTACCCCTTCAAGACGATGAACATAAAACTTATGTTGGATCGTCCCTAAACCCATACGGTTGGAAGTTAATGAGCACGACCCTAGTTAAAAACTCTGATTTATTTGCTTGGATTGTTGCAGATATGCCTGGAGTAAGTCCCAATGTCATTACCCACCGCCTCTTCGTTTATAAGGAAGCCCGACCAATAGCCCAAAATAAATGAAAGTTAGGGGAGGGACGACGTAAGCTCGCCCGAGAAGAAATCGACAAATTGGTGAAATAAGGTTTTATTCAAAGAGCTCACTATACCACATCGTTGGCCAACGTAGTCACGGTAAAAAAATCCAATGGCAAGTGGCGGATGTGTGTAGATTATACCGATGCCCCAAAGACTCTTATCCCCTACCAACCATCGATCGACTGGTCGATTGGTCATAGCATTCTCAGTTTCCTTGATGCATATTTTGGGAACAATCAAATTCAAATGCACCCGTAAGATAAAGAAAAGACGACATTTACGACCGACCCCAACAACTTTTATTATGAAGTCATGCCCTTCGGTCTCAAAAGTGTGGGAGCCATTTACCAGCGGTTAATGGATTTTGTCTTTCAGGATATGATTGGAAGAACATCATCGTCAAATCCGATTCATGCAAACAACATATAATGGATCTGAAGGAAGTCTTCCAAGCTCTTCGCAGATACCGTATGCGCCTTAACCCCGACAAGTGTGCGTTCAGCGTAGAGGGATGAAAGTTCTTGGGTTTTATGCTCACCCATCGAGGAATAGAAGCCAACCCCGAAAAGTGTCGAGCTATCATCGAGATGCGAAGCCCTAACAACATCAAGGAAATTCAGAGGTTGGTCGGCCGACTCACGACACTTTCCTGTTTCGTGCCAAAACATGTAGAGAAAAGAAAGTTTATTGTACAACTGTTGAAAAAGGCGTCCAAGTTCGAATTGACAGACAACTGTGAACAAATTTTTCTCCAGTTAAAAGAATTTTTGGCATCTCCTCCAGTCATACACAAACCAAACGCCAAAGAACCCATCATTGTTTACCTGACTGTCTTAAATGATGCAGTAAGTTCAGTTTTGGTACAAGAAGTAGGAACCAAAGAAAGAACTGTTTATTTTGTTAGCTGAGTTCTCCATGATGCATAAGTCCGATACCAAATGATTGAGAAAGTTGTGCTAGATTTGGTTATGACTGCTCGCCGAATGCACATGTACTTTCAGAACCATCAAGTCATAGTAAGGACTGATTAGCCCATTGTCAAAATTTTGGCAAAACTAGATTTAGCCGACTGAATGATTGGATGGGCTATCGAATTATCAAAATTTCACATCCAGTATCAACCCAGAGGAGAAATTAAGTCATAGGCTCTCGACGATTTTGCGGCTGAACTCAGTCCCCAATCCATTACGACCAAAACTTCCCAATGGACACTGCATGTTGACGAATCCTCGAATAGTCGATCATGCGGTGCCAGGGTGGTTCTAGAAGGACCAAATAATACTCTTATCGAGCAAGCCATCAAGTTTGAGTTCAAAGCCTCAAACAATCAAGTGGAGTATGAAGTCATCATAATCGGTCTTAACTTGGCCATTGATTTAGAAATGAAGAACTTGAAGTGCAAGAGCGATTTTCGATTGGTGGTCGGACAGCTGAACGAAGAATTTGAAGTCCGAGAAGCATTACTGCAACGATATATTCATTTCATACGAAATTTAATTACTAAGTTTGACGAGGTATCAATTCAGCATGATGGACGAGAAAATAATACTAGAGCCGATGCGCTCTCCCGATTAGCAACCGCCAGGAAAAAAGGAACTCATCGGTCAGTTATTTATGTGACTTTAACTAACCCAAGTGTAGGTGTCGAAGAATGCATGACGACTGATACCCAACTCAACTGGATGACACCCATCAAACAATATCTAACGGATGGAATATCTGAAGCACACTCCGAAAAAACGATGAAGCAACAGACCGCTCGATTCCTCTTGATAGATTAAGAGCTCTACAGACGAGGGTACACTCGTCCGCTTCTCAAATGCCTTACTTTTGAGCAGGTCAAGTATGTCATGCGCGAAATACACGAAGGGGTCTATGGAACTCATTCCGGAGCATGAACAATGGCAGCCAAAGTACTATGGGCAGGTTATTACTGGTAGACCATGCAAGGAGTCTGAACCAACTTTGTATGAAAATGTGTGAAATGCCAAGAATATGGTAGCATATCTCACAAAAACCCAAGAATCTCCATTACATTCTCTCCCCGTGGCCATTTGTGAAGTGGGGGATGAACATCATTGGACCATTTGCTTTAGGCAAAGGGCAATGCAATTTTTTGCTAGTCGCCATAGATTACTTCACTAAATGGACTGCACGGAACGTCCAAAATTTTGTTTGGAAAAATATCGTGTGTCGATTCAGACTACCCCACATTATCATCATCGACAACGACTGACAGTTTACCGACCAAGGATTCGCTTAATTCTACGAAAAACTCGACATCAAACACATTACGAGCCCAGTAGAGCACCCACAAACCAATGATCAGGCAGAAACGGCCAATAAAATCATCCTCAATGAATTAGAAAAGAGACTTGGTCCAACAAAAGGTAACTGGACGGAAGAACTGCTCGAGGTTTTATGGGCCTAGTGCTGCACGCCACAGTCTACGACCCAAGAAACACCATATAGCCTAACTTATGGTACAAAAGCCATGATACTTGTCGAAGTAGGAGAACCTTCCTTACAATGACAAACATTGGATTTAGACTTGAACAAGGAGAGTCTGTTGGTCGGTCTCGACCTCATCAACAAACTTAGAGATCAATGCAAGATAACGGAGGAAGCGTGCAAATTACGGACGACAATGAGATTTAGTGTGGTGCATGCGCAGTGACGCCCGAAAGACGGATGGAAAATTCTTCAGCAATTGGGAAGGGCCATTTCGAATTGCCGACACAGGAGCAGGAGGTGCTTACTACTTAGAATATTTATCAGCAAAATCTGTACCGAGAATGTGGAATGCCACGTATCTCAAATTCTGTTACAGTTGATAAACTTTATTAGTGTACTCTTTCCTCGCTCGACCGTTTTATCCCTAATGAGGGTTTTCGATCGGGAAGGTATTAACGAGGCACTTTAGAAACACTTCAGTCTTACATCACTTTCTTTATTTTACATTGCATCCATACGACACATCTCAACTAGTTATTATTTTACCGGTCCGTCGGTCTGAAATTCAATCATAACTTTGCTATTCTACTGGTCTATCAATATGAAATTCAATAATAACTTAGTTATTCTAACCAATCCTTCGGTTTGAAATTCAATCATAACTTCGTTACTCTATTGGTTTATTAGTCTGAAATTCCATAATAACTTGGTTATTCTAACCGGTCTGTCGGTCTGAAATTCAATCATAAATTCGTCACTATACTGGTCTATCATTATGAAATTAAATAATAACTTGGTTATTCTAACTGGTTTGTCGGTCTGAAATGCGATCATAACTTAGTTATTATTCTACCGCTCTAAGGGTCTAAAATTTGTTAATAACTTACTAATTTTACCACTCGCTTGGCTCAAAGATTATTAACGTTAAGCACAAGTATTTTGCCCAAATCCAGTCATTCAACAAAGCCATATAACGAATATATAAAAGCAAGAATAAAAGATATTCAGTCATTCATATGCAGTTAAGAGTAAAAATGCGATAATAAAGATTGTTAACCTTGGTCCAGGTTTTCAAATTCACTATATTATCTCGTCGACCAGCAGCTCTGGCTTGATCACCTCGATACGCTGAGGTTCTTCCTCTTCCATAGCATCCATGACATTCCCACCAAGTGGCACTAGCTCGCTGTTACATCTTTGTTCAAATCATAACAGAGGTCCTCCATTAGCACGCCATGATAAAAAGCTGTCTGCTGGATACCCTGATAAAAACTCTTTTCATTTATTCTTAACATAAACTCCTGGCACCTCTCTATCTTGGCAGTGAGGGATTTTTCTTTATCCTCGGGGTCAACTTTCTCTTTTAGAAGCTGATCTCTTTCAGCCTCCACTTTGGTAAGATGTGCCTTTAACGCCTCTTGTAATTCTTTGGCCGCCAATTCATCCTTTCACATATTTTCTCTACAAGCCTCGACAGCCTCCAAGGCCGCCTTCAAAGAATTAGCCGATTCCCCCAACTTGTCCTTCAACTTAGGCACTAGTACTGTACTGGTCCTGTTTAATTCCTCACCAAGCGTCTTACCCACGACAGTAGCCTACTTTGCAATTCAACTAATTCTTGTATCAAGTTTTTGGTTGGTATGGTCGCCAATACACCTTCATCTTTCAGGAGCAAGTCAAATTGTACCGCCTATGCCACTTGCATCGAAGGGCTTAGCATGGAAGGCTGCCTGATGGAAGACTGCCTGGCCTCGGGACCAGCTTGGACCTTAGGCGGACGATCGCTCTTTCGACTAGCTACCGGTGGAATCGAAGCAGTGGCAGGGATAACTTTAACTTGGGTAATAACTTTTTTCTTTCTGAATCCCCTTAAAGCTTCTGAGCTTCTATCTGGTTGCTTATCGCTTCAAATTACTCATGAACTTGCTTAGAGCCAGATCCATCCGAAAGATAATAGCTGCAAAGTACATATAAAATTAACCCACATCAACATAACGAATACACCGTTAGATGCAGAAAATCTACATACCATTGAAATCTACCCACTTCTTGGATGACCCATGTAAAACTATTAACTCTCGGGTGGAAGGTTCTAAGAAAGTTTATCAAAAACTACCAAAATTGATTTGTCCAATGGTGACATAGATGACAACAACCAATTACCAAGCTGGGTCGGATTCTCCGTCCAATGGAAAGGAAATTTGGTGCGACCGTCCGCATTATAAAACAGATCTTGACCATCCGGCTCCACAAAATTTTTGAAATACTTTTCATTAAAACTTTTGTATGAGGTTGTAAAAGCAACAAATCGAATATTGCCCGATCAGCTAGACAAAGACAACCAACTCACAGGAGTACTCAGATGGGTATTATAATAATATAAAAAAGCTTCAGGTGTGGGCAGAAGTTTAAAAAGGTGACAAAGCACTCAGAACGTCTGAAGGGTCGCCCACGAGTTTTGGTGCAATTGAGTGGGTGCTACATTGAGGATTCGAAGAACCTTCATGGTAAAACTGTCAAAAGGCAAGGTTACGTGCAAATTGGTGAAAAAAGTACTATATACAAAGAAAAAATCTTGTGGTGCGTTTTATCGACCATAAATATCAGCCATTATTGTATCTGACGGACAGTCCGACTTTAGAAATGAATTTTTATCCAAAACTTGGTCTAAACTATCAGAATCCCTCAACCTAGTGGGAATTTTTAACACTGATGGATCAACCCAATTATAACTTGGGTCGTCAAACCCACTACCCTCTATCGCACTACCTGACGTAGTAAGCGTCACATATGATTCGATATTAACAACGTTATCAGAAGAATCCATAGAAGAAGACATTAGTGACCTAAAAACTTGACAATTTAAAGAAAGTAGTGGACTCGGCACTTGGAGCAAATGACACAAGTTCTAGGAGCAAACATGAAAGCGTAAACCCTCCCACGTTCTAATGAAGCGCTATTTATAGCCATGCAAGTAAGAGAGAGCGTCCTCTACACTTCATCCAACACCATTCGATCTAACGTGATCCAATGGTCACCACTACTCGGCATCCGAAATGACACGAAATCCCCACCATTGAATGCATCTAATGAAACAGTGCATCTTGAAACGGTGGCATTGCCAAATGTCACATCTTTGCCACGCATTGAATGCTGCCAGCAGTCATGCATCACCTCGAGAACCCCAACCATCCTACACGACTCTTCATAAATGAATCTCTTCGAGCCTGGGGGGCAAGAGTGTATCGGTCGAGGCCGAACGATCGAACAACCGACATCCAAGGTAATAAATCAGTTACAAATATCATTTACAACGTAGTAAATAAACAGTTACAAGTAATGTTGAATGGATCAAATGCACACTCCGAAATATCAGGGGAATATCACAATATATCGATAGAAACTGGTAAAACCGAAAGGTACACTTCCATGATATCAGGGAACCACTATGCATGTTAGTTGTTAACTAACTATCCAACCCACACACATAAAATCCCATGAGTCAACATTATAAATAAAACTCTTGGTGAGAAAATGAGGTACGTTTTTCATATTCTAGGAGAACATACTTAAATCATAGTGTTGACTTGAGCGTCAGAGTACAATCGCAAGTACCCTTGACCGACGGAGCACCTACAACAAAGAGAGAAAGCTTGAAGAAACTTAAGGACAACCGACACGTCAACAATTGTATACCCAACGAACAGGTAAAATGTTTATTAATTGACTTCACCGTTTATGTGTAAGGTGTTTTTTTAATCTTTCATAAAAAAATTATATTGAAGTGGAATAATTTCAAGGAATAAACCTCTTATCTTTTGTACATAGAAGTTAAGTCTCAATTTCTATTAAAGGAACCTAAACTCTTCGTTCATCTTCGACAAGCATGGCAAACTTATTTATGAAGAATAATTACAAGTTTTTTCCTTATTCGTCAAAATATATACTTTTTTTCTATAAAGATTATTGACATGAGTACACGACCCTTTTCAACGAAGATACCTTTTGCTATTTTTATATTTTCTTAATTTGATTTATGGTAACGCTGTAAAGTGGTTGAAGATTTTTTTGGTTAAGAAGGCCCACACGTTCACAAATATCATTTGTTTCACATTCTGCTTTTTTATTTTTCTTTCAATTTTATATTTCTTCGGCATGGTTCTGACAGTTGGTACAATACAATTGTACAGTAAATTATCACCATTTTTTTTCTTTATATTTAGATTATTACCGATATTCTTATATAGTTCAGAAGTCGATAATTTAAGAGTTAAGATAAAGATAATTTATATTTTTCTTTTCATAATCTTTTATATATATTTTAGAAATAAAACCATAATGAAACTCTAAATTCCAAGATACTTCTGTGCTAGTGGTATTTTAAGAAAAAATCAAGTTGTACTAAAGTTCACACACCGATCCACTGGTCCACTGGCCAAATGTGTTAGCTAAATTTAAATAAACCTGATCCTATTTGTGAACTGTGAGTCATTGAAAAATTAGTTAACAAAATTACTAAATTTATTGGTAATGTGAATACTTGTAGAATATTTTACAAATATAATAATTATAAAATAATAACATTATCTCTTGAACCTTCTAACCATGACTTGTTGAATTTGTGTCATCGCTTTAGCCAAACAAGTTACACCCTAGAGATAACGTTAATCCCCAATACAAGAACCAAAAGTGTATGCTCTAAAACATTGACCATATAATGTACACGTCATCACATTAACATTTTTATATTAAAATCTATTACATAATTTTTAACCTAATTGTAAATATTTGATTTGATCATTTATATTAAAATCAAGGTTACGAGCTTAATTCTCAGTGAAATAATTATTGATGTAAAAAGTATTGTTATTATGTATTGTATTAATTGTTGAGTAAGAGAGACTGAGTAAACTAAATCAACCATATCATACTACAGCGATAACTTTTGGTATAAATCACTCTACCAAAAATCATGATTGAATATATTAATATTATAATAGAATTATAAAAATGGTAATAAATTTAACAATTATCACTACCTAGCAAACTTTGATCTATTTCATCCATGAAATAACCCCTGAAAACAGAAATTTATTATTTATATCACTAGCAAGCATGTTAGACTTAGTTGATTTAATTAATCTTAGTGTTGTTATCCCTTTATTCCATCTTTCATTCTATACATCCCAAAAGATTGTGACTAAGAAGTTGATTTCTATACAAAGTAATTTGTTATGAGGTGGAAAAGAAGGTCAAAGTAATATGCATCGGTTAGTTGGAAAAAAAGTTTGTTATTCAAAATAATTTAGGACTTAGAAAAAATGTGTTATTCAAATGAGTTTCGGGACTCAGGAATTAAGGACATCATAACCTTGAGTGAAATACTTTTGGGAAGGTAGAGAAGGATTTTTTAGAGTGAGTATCAAAATATGGACATGGGGAAAACCTTATTGGAGAGGAAGAATATAAGAATAAATCTAATTAGTGGAGGGATGTTAGAAAAATGTACAGATTAACAATTCATGAGAGAAGCTGTTTAATAGATTGATACATAAAAAGGTAGGTAATGAGGAGCAAACTAAACTTTAACATGATAGAGTAATACAAACAACATATAATATAGATTAGATTGATACATAAGAGGATATAATATAGATTGATACATAAGAGGAGGGTAGGGAATGAGAAACCAAATTTGAAACAAAATTAAAATGTTGCATCAGAACAATTATTTATTAAGTTTTAGGATTTAAGGTTTAGGATTTATAAAGAAGTAGTAAATATATAGCTATAGAGATTTATTTGTAGAATTTCTTTTTAAGAACAAGAAGTAAATACAAAGCTATAGAGATTCTCTTGGATAAGAGAATTGTTGTAATGGGAACAAAAATTATTGTAAAATTTGCTTAATTGATAAAACAAGGAATCACTAAAAGGGGAGGAGGATTTTTGGAGTTGGGGAGGAAGGGAAGGACTCTATTATGTAAACTTTGCAATATAAACACATCCAAAGAAACAAAATTGAACACAACATGATCTTATGTTGAAGGTTACCTAACAAAGACAACTTATGTAGAGGGACATTGTCCAAGCACCAAAGTAAATTATATGCCATTTTTATGAGCAAGCCATGTTATTTTCTCTTGTCCTACAGCCCACAATATATGCCAAACCTATTATAAGTGGGTTGATTTTTCTATGCTCTTCCATGTGATTTAAAAATGCATTTATGTCAACACTTCTCTAGACAAAAGGTGTTGAAGATAACATAATGGAAAATTTTATGGTTTGCTATATCATGGACTTTGTGGAGGCAGCAAAATTGGTGTGTCTTCCAAGGTGAAGTATTCAATGAAAATACTCAATATATAATATTTTATGTTGGATATGACTTACTAGGGTAGATTCCTCCAACTACCCACCTTTCATTTAGTGGGATAGCTCTCTTAGCTTCTTTAAACAAAAGTGAGAGAATATGTGCTAAAATTATTCATGCTTTTTGTTGTACATCAGCAAGTTTGTGTACAATAAGGGTGGGATGCTTGGAGTTAAATACTTATTTTTCTAATTATTTTTAGGAAAAAAACATTTTAGGTTATTAGTTATTTATATATTTAGCTTGTAAATATGTTATAACACTATCTGTTTATATGTGTATGGATCAATATTCCTTTTATATGTGTGTTTGTGTGTCCCCCTTCTTGCTAATAAAAATATGACAAAAAAACTTCGATATTTTATGAATATAATTTTAAGAATGAAAGTAACATTTAGTTAGATATTCTTCAAATTTAAGTGTACTTTTTACATCATATTGTAAAAGTCATAACACTGATCTTTCTCTCATTATCCCAACGTGAAAATTTTTCTTTTTTTTTCAAATTTTATTTTATCTTCTCTTTTTCTCAAAAACTCACCACATAATGTTACATTAAACAAGTCACATTACATGTAACCTTATAATTTTTAGTGCTTATTTGACACGCAACTAATAATTGACTTGCACGTGTAAATTAAAAAAAGAAAGAGGCTAAAATTCGAGAAAAGTCTATATGAAGCAAACCAAAGTGTAAACTATAAAAAGTCACCTTTAGAATTGTTTAATCGTAATGAAACTTAAGATATAAAAAAAAGTCACTTCAATGCACCTACTCATCCCCTCTATTATTGATTTATTATAGTTGACCCACGTTATAAAATTAAAAAAAAAATAGAGAAGGAAATTTGTAAAATTGAGAAAGTAAGAATGAGAGAAGTGATTGTAATAAATATGATTGTTGAATACTTGAATAGGTATTGCATTTGGGTCGTAGCAACCTCCCATTCCACCACGTGTTTAGCTTATGTGCATACACAGAACCTTAGAAGTTATTAGTGTGAATGGAGTTTTTAAGATAATGAAGGGAAGCAAGTGATGGTACCTAGGGAAGGCGTTACTGTAAATCGGTACATCTAATTGCTAATTATTAATTATTCTACATCACTTGAGGTTAGCACTTAGCTTCAACAAATAACACTCACCTCTCACCACCATTACTTTCGGACTCTTTATATTTCAAAAATATTTTTCTTTGGATTTTTCTTCTTCCACTACAAAAGAAAATCATAATTAATTTTAGAGACCAAAATAATTAGTTACAATAATAACTATATTAGATATCATTTTAAAAATTAAAAAAAAAATTAATTTCTAAATTAATTTTTATTATTGTTAAATAATTTTTAAATTGAAATCTAATTAGCAACCAAGGTTTTAGAGACCAAATTTAGAAACTAAATAATTGGTAGTTAAAACCTTGTTTGCTAATTAGATACCAATTTATAAACTATTTAACAATAATAGAAACTAATCTAGAAACTAATCTAGAAACCAAATTTTTCTTTAATTTCTGAAATGGTCTCTAATTTAATTACTATTGCAACTAATTATTTTGGTATCTAAAAATTAATTTTTATTTCATGATTTTCTTGTAGTGTTCACTCTTCCTAATACATGCATTGAAACAATCATCAAAATTAAATAAGATTAAATATGTTTTGTAACGTCATATTGATTTTTTTTAATATAAATTTTATAACATAAGTATTTGTAGTAAAAAAATTATTGAAATTATTCATTATTAATGTTTTATTTTACGTAATAAATAAGTCAATATAAAATATCTTAACATCTTAGTATAACTGAAAATTTATTTATCACATTACTACAATTACACATTAAAATCTAAAATTTGAATTAAAAATGAAAACCAATTTTATATAAAAATAAAATACATGAACCAGAAACTTATTTATCTCATAATTGACCGCATAGTAATTTACTTTTTATATTTTTATCTTAAAAAGTGGAGGCTAAAAAATTTCATAAGGTTAAACAAAGGAATGTTTAATAAAAATATTAAAAAATGCTCAAAAACTTAAACAAAAATTGGGAGGGTAAGGGTAAGCCAATTATACTAAATTAAAATTGATTGGTTAACCAATTATAAGTTTCAAATTCAATAAATTCAACTATATAATAAATATATAATAAAAAAATTATTTGTTTAGTAATTTTGGAAATATTTTTCTATCATGAATAAATATCTCAAGGCTAACTTTTTGGTTTTACGTTCAGTGAGTTGTAAAATCAATCTATCATGAGTGCTTCTAATGTCTCAGTATTTGGAAAGCTATTCTTTACGTGTTGCTACTTCAAGACAATTTTAAAAAACATTGATTTTGATGTATTTTTAAAAGGTTAAAAAATAATATTTTTTAATTTAATACGATTCCATCCAACTCAATTATAATAAAATTAAGTTATTATAAAAACAGACTTAATCCATCATAATTTAATTTAATTAAGTTAAAAACTAGATTAATCGAATTGAATTAATATGTACCACTTACATGGTAATGTAAATATACTACGTATAAATCCATGAAAAAAAATATAATATAACAACTGCTTAATAAATATGGCAGAGATGGATGGTTTGAGCTTAAATGTAATGCATTTACTATGTGGCAGGATATTTGATGGTATTGATGATTAAGATTGTTTGGATTTTGGAAGGATAATTGACCGAGTGAATTTAGAGTAATTTGATAAAAAAGTGGGGTTGTTTGGATTAGAAAATTTTTAAGGAAAATTTATTGAAGTTGGTGAGTGATAGAATAATAGTGTAGAAATTAAAGGTGTAAAATATAAATTTATAAATTTATCCTTATCAATAAAAATATTTAAATAATAATAAAATAATTAATTTATATATTTATTTTTTATAATTAATAATAACAATATTATTATATAAATAACTATATTTTTTTATTAATTATTTTTTATTAATAATATTATTAAATATTTAATATAAATAAAAATAAGGATAATTTTAACTTTTAATGATATTATGTTAATTTTTAATAATTATAAAATATATATAATATATTTTTAGGCTACTTTCCTCACAAATATTTATATATTTAAAAGAAAGAAGAATGAAACCTTTTTATATTGATTTCTAAATTTTAATAGTATTTTATTTCTTAATTTTCTCATTTTTTCTTGCAAAAATTCTACTTCCGGAAACAAACAAGCCTTGTTTGGATATACTTAGGAACCAGCTTATTTGGTGCTGTAACTAGCTAGTTGAATTTTTGGTGCAAGTATCCTTTACTTTTTCTTAATTGAACTAAATGTAATTCTAATAAAAAAATTATTTTATTAAATTTTAAATATACTATAAATTTAAATATTTTTAATTTTATTTTATTGAATATTTAAAATATTTTTTATTTTTATGATTTATCTAACTATACTCACATCTGATTTATAATAGGATGACGTAATTCTTATTTATTTATTTATTTATTTTCTTTTTTTCATTTGTTGGTCAATTCATTATTGAAAGATGAAGAAATGATTTGACCGATAAATTAATAGTAATTAAATAGAAAATAAACAATTGATGCATGAATGAATGGAAGATGAAGAAAATAGAAAAACATCACATCATTTACTTGAAAAAAAATCAAATAACATAATATTTAGCATAAATTAAACATTTTCAGTATAACAATTTTTTTTTATAAAAAAATAATTATATTTTCAAGAAATTTAAAACTTAATTAAATATCTTTTTAATCATTTATTACTAAACCCCTTATTAGTTTCTACTTATTCAAGTGCTTAAATGTGTCTTTGGTAGTTTCTACCAGCGAGCTTCGTTTCGAGTACTTCTTCCTAACCATAGGTTCTTAGTGACACTCTATAAGTTTTATAATTTCAAAACCATCATTTTATAAAAAAGTTAAAATATTTGGAAGTTTGGTTATGGAGGTATTTTTTTTTATTTTTTTTTATGTTTGGAATTGTATAATTCAGTTATTCTTCGTATTACACAATTTGAAATGTCTTTGTAACTTCTGGATTAGTGATCCAAAATTTATTTTTGAATTCATTAAAGTGTTAAGAATTAGTCTATTTATAATACAAATTTATATTCTGAATTACATAATTCAAAATGTGTTTATATATATATATAATATAAAAGACTGAATATCTCCTATCCGGTATTTGTTTGCCAAGTCTGAGAGGTGGAGTACCTGCAAATACACTTCAACACTCAAGTCAGTTGAGGTGTTGACGTGTTTATTTAGGTTTAGAGCTAGAATACTCATTACCTTTTACTATGGGGCCTACCTTTATTAATATTTTTCTATTGGATTTTATGTTTTATGAAGATTAGCGTAGACCCAATAGTTCTTTAATCATGCTTTATTGTCCTTAATCCGTATTTAGCTTTAACTAACCTATGAATGTTTATTATGTACTCCTGATCGAGAAGTCGGGTAGCCGAGTACATTATTGACAACTCGGTCATTCGGCTTTCGGTAGGACACATGCCCCTCAGGCTTAACCTTTTGTTAAGAAGCGAAAAGTCTGAATTGCTTGCTCCCACCATTTGGTCGTAAGACGAAAAGGTCTTAGGCTTTGCGCATGATTTGACGTGTGTCTGACGTGTCCTGTCAGCTCATGAATAGTCGTGTAATCTGGGCCATTCCTTTGTTTAGATTCAATGGCTTAGATTCGTTCGTCGGTTCACATTCCAATGTGATTCCCAAGCCTATAAATAGCTTTAGTGGTCCCCTCATTTCCTCATCTTTTCTCCTCATCACTCTTTCTCTCTGACACACCACTGAGTTCAAAAAGTTGAGGTAACCATGTCTTCTTCCTTATCTGATAATTCAACCTTCAAGCTTTCTAAAGTTATCGAAAGCATGCTTCCACATGACGTTGTCCATCTTTCAGAGACGGTTTTAGAAAGTTCAGCAAGTTCTTTTGAGTCTTCCCGCATTAGCGGTAAAGCTAGTGCGGGAGGGGTGGCCGAGGACATTCATCTTTCGGTTAACCCCGTTTAAGGTGCTGCTGAGTTGGATCTCTCACCTAGTCGAGTTATCAGTTATGAATGGTTAGACTCGAGTGTGTGGGAGCATTCCTTTCGATTTTGTACCATTGCGTCCTTAAAATCTTTTAACGAGAGCATAAATATGTTGGACCTGGAGTAACCGGATGGGGTTGCTTCTCTCCGAAGGTGTTCGTCGTTCGATGTCGTATGTCTAGGTCCCGACTCCTCCCATGAATATTTTTTCTTTTATTCTTCTTTAATAACCAACGTCCACGTCCATTTTCCCTTTGAAGCCTTTACTATTGATGTGTTGCGTTCATTGAATGTGGTCCCCTCATAACTCCATCCGAATAGTTGGATATACATTTAGGCCTTTCGACTTCTATGTCTATGTCTCAATTTAAAGCCAACTCCCTAGGTCTTTTTGCAAATGTACAGTACGAGGTCGGGTAGCCGAGTAGGGTGGTTGTCTCTAATTAGCCAACCAAGGTCGTGCTTTTTAACTCCATTTACTTTTTATAAGAATTTCAAAGGGACCTTTTTCAAGGTCGTGGTCGGGGAGGAGGGTCGTAAATTTTTTTTATGATGGCGATACTCCACGTTTTTCCTTCTACTAGACTCGCGATCCTGCGCGTTTTCGCGTGTGGCCTAGGTTTTCAAAGACCTGGGAGGACCTGGAGTCCTTGTCGGTTTTAGACAAACTCCCCCGCAAAATCCCTACTTGCCTGCTGCTACGGTTTTCATATCGCCCTCCCGGCTTCGTGACGCTAAGCGTATGTCTTTGTTTATCTTTACGTACTTTCATATTTTTTTTATGCTTTTTTTTACTTGTGCTTCTTGAAGCAATTATACACCGAAGACGACAAGCTCTTCTTCAAAGAGCTATTGAAGCAAAGGCGGGCGGCTACTGGGAAAGCTCCGGAAGATCAGGCCGAGGTGGTAGCACCGTTAGGGACCGTCCCAGAAGAAGAGACTTTTCCCTTAAAAAATCCAAGTTCAAAGAAGTCTCCTAGGGGGAGAGAGCATAAGAAGTCTTCATGTCGTCACTCCAATAGGTCCTTCTCCAACAAGTATAACAAAAGGGCTCATATCGACATTGGTTCGAGCTCTGCTAAGGACTTTCTCAACCGCGACAAGTATCTGAGCGAAAAGGTTTTTGTTCCTCTCAGTTCGTCCGAGAAAGAATTCTTCATGTCGACCTCCCCTTCTGAATTAGCTAGCTCATTCCTTGAGTTGAGCGCTAGTGCTCTTGTGCTCGGAAAGCATATAGGCTCAGTTCTGAAAGAAAGGGAGGGAGCAAATATTGAAGGGCTCAAAGTTGAACTAGTCGAGTCTTGATATGAAGCATCTCAACAAACAGATGCTTAAGGACACAATAAGTGAGGACAAGTGTGAAATACCATGTGAAGGTGATTTGTTAGTAGTAAGACGCATGTTACGGCAACTTCGAAAACCTTTTGATGATAGTCAAAGAGAAAATATTTTCCATACCCGATGCCTTATTAATTACAAATTATGTTCCTTGATAATTGATGGGGGTAGTTGTACAAATGTGGCAAGTACAAGAGTGGCAGAGAAACTTGGATTACCATCATTTCTCATACACAACCGTACAAATTGCAATGGCTAAGTGAAGAAGGTGAAATAATTGTTCATGAACAAGTCCTCATATCTTTTTCAATTGGCAAATATAAAGAAGAGGTGTTATGTGATGTTGTGCCCATGGAAGCAACCCATATTCTCTTAGGGAGGCCATAGCAATATGATAGGAAAACTTTATATGATGGTTTAACTAACAAGATTTCTTTTCACTTCCAAGGCCATAAGATCATATTGAAACCTCTATCTCCAACAGAGGTAAATAAAGACCAAATAAAAATGAAACCAAAAAAAATAAATTTGAAAAAGATGACGAAAATAACAAAACAGGGCTCATCACCCCACCAAACGTGGTCAAAACCGTAATAATGTTGATCCATCCAAAAATAAATATTGTCGGCTCACTTAGGTACTCTCCTTCCTTCTCTTGTTTATCTATTCATAGCTCTAATTACTTGCAATATTTGTTAGAGAAATATGGGAATATTTTTCAAAATATTTCTAAAGGTTTACACCTTATAAGAAGCTTTTCACACTAAATTCCCTTTGATCCTACACATTCTCCACAAACATTACATGTAACTAGAACCACGCAACTCAAACTCCTAAAATTCAATGAAAATAAGTTTGCTTCACAACCCACATATATAAATCAAGTGAACAAACTAACTATGTTATTTGCAAGAGTTCTGAATTCGAGGTCGAATTCTTTCCAACTTGAGGGGCATGATACAAACCATCTCGACAAACAGATGACTAAGGACAAAACAGACACTTCACAATTAAGTCAGTCATCTCAGCATCCAAGACAAGGCCCCACCAAATTTCAGAAGGACCTCAACAGAAGAAGAACTTGACATAGACCAGAGCATTATATGTTCTTTCTTTTGGTCTTTTTAAAAGAGAAGTTTATATAAATAAATTGGGCTCACTTTGGGGGTCCATAGAAGAATAAGCTAGAGTAGGGTGTGCTTAGTAATTTAAGTAGGGTGTGCATAGTAAATTGGGTTTGTGTCAAGCCCACATTTCATGACATGTGCACCTAGGTTTAAGGTTTCTTTGACCTACAGATAAGTGTCTAATTTCAATAATATTTCATATTAAAATATAAGCACCTATAAGGATTTATTGTTAACTTACATATAAAATAATCCTTAATTTATGAATTTATACCTTTTTATACTTTTTATGATCTTTATTTCAATAAGAGCATTTTATTCCCAAATTTGGTGTTAATTGCAGATTTTTAGGGAGGATTGAAGATTTGGAGTATAGGAGAATAATTTGAGCTGAAAAGAGAAAGCTGGAAGGTCCAAGAATGGAAAAAGATGCAAAGAAAGATTGGGTCTTTTTTATGTTTTTTCACTGAGCTCATTAGCGCGACACAGGAAACGACCTTACCCTAGAAAATTAGGATAAATAGGGGGTTAGAGGCTCAACCCTAGGGTGCCAAATTGAGAGGAAAATACCATAGAGTGAATTGTAACCCAATTGGGAGAATGGAAGGTGTTAGAAGTATGCGTGGCTAATTCTACCATTTGGGATTTGGAGTAATCTACTCAAACTCTTATGTATTGAGGTGATATCTTATATATTAATATTCAATTCTTGATTGATTATTGGTATTGTTGTTTTACTTTTAACTTTCCGTGACAAATTGAGAATCTTAAATCTGACCGAGAGGTATTTTTAGGGTTCGGGTCTAAACATCAGTATTTAACATATTTGAGTGCTAAATATAGACTTGAAATGTTAATTGCCATTAACATCTGATTGTGATTTCTAAGTTGTTTTTATAAGTATGCGAGAGATCGATATTTATGAAACATTCTTATGAATTTTATATGCGAGAGATCGATATAAATGAATTTTCTACGGGCATCAATTTCAATCAAAGAACTTAATATTGACATGTTAATCAAAATACATGAGACTGAGAGAGATGAAACCTAATCCATAAGCTTCTTCTATCTCTTCATCTCTTCCTTCCTTGTGCCATTTCCATTCCTCTTGTATTATTGTGTTCTTCTTTTCCTTTTTGGTTTTCACATCTTGTTGCTTTCCATTATATACTTTAATTCTTCACCTCTTAATTATCATCACCATATAGTTGTGTTTTCTCTTTGCCCTCTAGAAGTGAACCTTCACACTTACTTAACTATTTGGTTACGTTCGTGTCCAATGAGAATCTTCTTTAGGTTTCTTGCCATATTCTACTCAAAAATAAAAAACCATAAACAAAGTGCAACCTATAAAATGTGCAAACTTAAAATCAAGTCACATCAAGTATGCTTCTTCTCTACAGACTCTTCGGCCCAACGGCCTTTGGCGACCCCCAATCTCTTTCTCAACTCAGTCAGGACAACCTTGTTGACGGCTTCGGCTTGCCCATTTGTTTGGGGGTGTTCTATGATAAGTGTCTAATTTCAGTAATATTTCATATTAAAATATAGGCACTTATGAAGATTTATTGCTAATTTACATATAAAATAATCCCTAATTTATGAATTTATACCTTTTTACATTTTTTATG
>Ga0123342_1004095_pt1 | contig 22667 bp, 19 predicted proteins | sample Turbeawhitnodule_FD_89960 | JGI IMG/M metagenome (GOLD analysis project Ga0123342, IMG submission 89960) | Root nodule microbial communities of legume samples collected from Mexico - Turtle bean Mexico white nodule | ecosystem: Host-associated > Plants > Roots > Nodule | place: Mexico: Nepantla... | reverse complement strand
GGAAGATGATAGTTTGAAAAGAGGCGAACTGGGGAGTCGGTTGATGGTTATAGATAAGAAGCTGGAGTCCCTTTTCTGTCAAAAGGCTAGAGCTAGCTGGCTCAAAAACGGGGACTCTTGTACAAAATTCTACCATTCGTCTTTGAGATGGAGAAGGCTAGAAATGAAGTAAAAGGAGTGGAGGTAGGGGGCCAGTGGATTGAGGAACCTAGTACTGTCCGCTTTGAAGCGAAGAAGCTCTTCGATAGTAGGTTTTAAGGCTACGAAAGATCTCGGTGTAAGACTTGACAAGGTCGATTTTAAGTCTCTGTCTAATGAGGACAATCTGAGTCTGATTAAGGTCTTCTCAGTGGAAGAAATAAGGGATGCTGTGTGGCTCTATGATGGGTCTAAGAGCCCTGGACCAAACGGATTCAACCTGTTTTTTGTTAAAGAGAGTTGGGAGGTTTTCAAAGACGCGTTAGTAGAGGCGATGGCTCTCTTCCATGAGACGGGGTGCATCCCCAAGGGTTGTAACACTTCTTTTGTTGCACTTATTCCAAAAGTCAGGGACCCGGCTAAGCTCGAGCGATATAGACCTATCTCTTTGGTGGGTGTTATGTACAAAGTAATCTCCAAGGTGCTGGCAGAGAGGATAAAGAAAGTGTTACCCGTTGTTATTGACGAGTGTCAATCAGCTTTCCTTAAGGACAGATGTATTCTCGACAGTGTCCTATCGGCCAACGAGGTCATTGAGGATCTAAGGAGGCGCCGGATGAGTGGGCTGTGTTTTAAGGTGGATTTTGAGAAAGCTTACGACTCCGTCAGCTGGGATTTCCTTTATGACATGTTACAAAGACTGGGATTCCATTGTAGATGGATCATGTGGATTAAAGGATGTCTGACCAGCGCATCTGTGTCAGTTCTGGTCAATGGAAGTCCCACAGAGGAATTCTACCCATCAAGGGGATTAAGGCAGGGAGACCCCCTCGCCCCTTTTCTCTTTCTGGTGGTAGCTGAAGGGCTTGCAGGATTAGTTAGGCAAGCTGTGAAGGTCAACCTTTATGCTGGTCTCCATATTGGTAGAAGTGAGGTAGATCTTTGTATGCTACAGTTTGCTGATGACACGCTGTTTTTATGCCAGGATGCATTCTCCAATGTATTCACCTTAAAGGCGATCCTCCGGGGGTTTGAGGTAGCATCTGGCCTGAAGATCAATTTCCATAAGTCTAAGCTAGCTGGCATAAACGTCTGCAAAAGCAATATGGATTGCTATACGAAGACTTTAAATTGTTCACAGATGGAGGTTCCTTTTATCTACTTGGGTATTGAAGTGGGGGGTAATCCGAGGAAGAAGAAGTTTTGGGAGCCGGTCCTGAGAAAGCTAAAATCAAGGCTTAGTGTATGGAAAGGGAGATTTTTGTCCATGGCAGGAAGGTTATGTCTTATTAATTCTATTTTGTCTGCTATTCCTCTCTACTATCTGTCCCTGTTCAAAGCTCCGGAGGTGGTCTGTAAAAGCATTATTAGTATACAGAGGAGATTCTTGTGGGGATGGGGTAAGGAGAGCAGGCCTGTTGCCTGGATAAAGTGGGAAGACATATGCAAGTCGAAAGGGGAAGGTGGGTTGGGCATCAGAGATATTAGAAAGTTCAACCATGCGATGTTGGCTAAATGGAAATGGAGGTGCATCTCTGATGATAAAGGAAGATGGAGGGAAGTTCTGGATTCTAAGTACGGCATGGACCCAAGTAATGCCCGCGTTCCTATGAAATACCAGTCTTGGAAGTGGAGAGACTTGATGAAGGTGTGTAGAGAAGGAGGAGGAGATGGGTGGTTCCAGGAACAAGTTGGATGGAAAATAGGTGGTGGGGATAAAGTAAGGTTCTGGGAGGACGCATGGGTTGGTAACTCGAACTTGAAAACCCTGTATCCAAGATTATTCTCTCTTTCGTTGAACCAAGGACAAAAAGTGGAGGAGGTAGGTGTGTGGGATGACTTGGTGTGGAGGTGGTCTTTAACATGGAGGAGAAGCATATTCGAGTGGGAATCGCTTTTGGAATCTGAGCTTGTTAATCATATCTCCAGGGTTAGTCTCAGGAAGGATGTGGAGGATACCCAGGTATGGAAAAGCGATGAATTTGGTCGCTTCTCGGTAAAATCAACATACGAGTTCTTAGCCAAGTCTGAAAGGGGATCTCAAAAAGAGGTGTTTAGTATCTTATGGAAGACGAAGACTTTCCCTAATGTGTTGATTACGACTTGGAGGGCGTTGCTGGGGAGACTCCCAACAAGGTTGGGCTTGAGTAGGAGAGGGATTGTGCTGAATACCACAATGTGTGCTCTTTGTTTGGTAGAGGAGGAGTCTTGTCAACACCTCTTTGTGGAATGTAAATGTGCACATAGAGTATGGAATAAGTGCTTTAAATGGATTGGTATTTTTTCTGTTCAACATAAAGACATTGCGATCCACTTTGAAGGCTTTTCTTTGTCTAATGGCAGTAAAAAACAAAATATGGTATGGAGAGGGGTTTGGGCAGCTATAGTACGGAGTCTGTGGGAGCATAGAAATGACGTGGTCTTCAATGAAGGTGTAGTGGACGAAGACGAGGTGTTGCATAAGGCCCAGCTTAAATCTTTGTTGTGGCTAAAACATAAGGGACATAACTTCTGTTATTCTTTCTCTGACTGGGTGATGAACCCTTGGTCCTGTATTAGTAGTTATAAGTAATTTGTTGCAGGTCTCACAGGCAATAAATGGAAGAGGATATCCTAAAGGCTCCTCTTGACCCGAAGCTCGGACGTATTCTGTTTTTGTGGCAGAATTTTTTATGGGCTTTGGCTATGTACAACAAGGATGACAAGTCAGGATGTCTAGCAGGTTGTTTACGGTTCTGTTATGGGATTATATGCTTGGCAGGAGCAGCTGGAGTCCTGGGTGTATTTCCTGGGATGAAGCCATGGTTGTTGGAGTCTTCTGGCACGTGAGTTAGATGTTCTCTTGCCAACAGACGCAGGCTATGATGGTGTTGCTAGAAATGTTGTGGGTGGTCTCTAGGATGTCAAGCAATAGTACCTCTGTTTGGTGAAGGAGCTGGTGCTGAATGGGGATGTCGTAAAGAATAGGTATCACAGGTGGTATGGGGCTGGTTGGTTGGTATGGTTCGAGTTTTGGAAGTAGGAAATCAGAGGTTACGTAGGGGGCTGGTTGTCAAGGTTATGGTGAGGCTGCTGCTAGTTTTTAGAAGTGTTATTTGCCTGGAATGTGGGTGTTGCTTTGGCCGCTGTTTTCTGTTTTTTGGGGCTCTGTTTCTGTTTCTGGTTTAGGTTAGGCTTTGAGGGCATTCTTTTTGTAGCTCTCTCATTATGCGTTTCTGCTGTGGGGAGTAGGTGGTGTTCTAGTTCTGTTGTTGTTTAGTTGCTCGTGGTTTTGCTTATGAAGGTACTCCTTTTGTTGGTAGGCTTATCTTAGCTGTAGAAAGGTTTAACCATATGATTGTATACGGGTTGGGATACCCCTGAAGTATCCCTCTTTATTCAATTTATTTTTTCTGATAAAAAATGTAATAACTTAAATACTGCCTGAGGAAGAAAGAGTTGAAGGTGGCTATAGCTTAAAATGTACAAATATTAAAATATGTGATTGCAAAACAAATAAAGAATGGCAAATTAACTGACAAATCATTATGTCAACAACTCAAATAATGAGATGGAACTCAAATTCTAATTTTCACAGAAATTGATACAACACAAAGTTTAATTGAAAAAAAAAAACTAATTATGTGCACATAATAAATTAATTGCAGCCTCTGCAACCCCAAAAATAGCTAGAAACTTATTGTTACCTCATCCTGCTATTATACCTCATATTAGGATTCACCTTAAAATCCTATTCTAGCCTCCGCTCAAAAACAGATCACAAACAAAAATTAAAAATCATGAGCACAAGAATACACTATTATTTATCTTCCATTTAAAATCTTAAAAATCAAAAACAAAAAGTGATGAACTCTAAGCCCAAAGAGATCATTTCCCTGAAAATAGAACTCGCTTGCCATTAAATAATGATTGATCTAAAATAAAATAAATACAGCAGTGGTGGTTGTATTTCATCAACATATTTCACTGGATGAGATTGGTGTGTACCATCAAATTCCGCATAGGCAGCATCTTTCTTCTTTTATAATGTGTTCTTTGTATCCTGAATATATTCGTCATCGCATTTGTAGCAGTACTTTATAATTAATTTATTTCTCACTTCCTCCACAATGAGTCATATAACGTACTATTTCCAATTAGTTCAATATTTTCTTTTATTTCACATAGTTCAAAATTCATTAATCGCTTTCACGTAAATTCTTTTAAGCTTTCAAATTATTCTTTCGGTAGTTGAAGTATTCTTTTGTGAAAGTAGACAAGATTTAAGTAAGAATCCAATAAAAGCAGGAGAGTTTTTATTTATTTATTGTTGTATAGAGTAATATCCCAAAATAAATAATTTTTTATGTATATAAATTCAAATATATATTTTTTAACATAAATATATTTCCTTTATCATGGTAAAACTACAAATCTTTTATTTCAGATTTGGATTTTTTTTTATGACATGTTTATTTTTATTTTTTTTATCAGCAAAAAATGAAATTAAATTAAAGGGATACAAAGGGGTATCCCAACCCTTTTACACTTATCAGAAGACATAATAATACCAAAATAAGGAAGATATATGTTGTTTACTGCTTAAGACTAGGGAACCTTACACCAGAAAACACCTTGGCTCTACTAGCTCCTAAAAGGAAGGCATACAACACCCACAAAAAGACCTTTCAGGGTTCCCCGAAGGGAATAGGTACCTTCAGTACCATAAATCTTCCTCTGCGTCTTCCTATAGCTCCATATTGGGCATTGGTTCCACCCTCTAGGACTTACATACGGTCTTTTCAACAGACACAACTAATGTCCACAAAACAAGAAGTAAGCAACTAATCAGATTTTCACGACCAATTCCAAGATTTCACGCATTGGAACACGTAGAACCAGCAACTACCTGTTACTGTTGTACAACAAAAGGCGAAGCAGAAGCTTAAATAACTTAGAGCACTAGTAAATTAGCGTATGAACATTGGTGTAGGAGTCGGCCTTCAACCTTGTATTTGGGTAGCTTCGTACCTGCAAAAACTACAAACGACGTTAGCTAAAAAACTTTTGTTATCTGGCACGTGAAGACTTTGTTACATGTTGTCATTCTAGTTGGACCAGCACAAGCTAAACCGCACAGACCAGCCCCGAAAGAAGTTATCTACACCTTGACTTCAACACCACCCACGAGACACCTATCCTTTCATAGAATAGCACTAGAAAAATTCCAGCAACTCCACACGAAGGATTTCCACCTTACCAACTAAGGTAGTTTACTTTGCACACTTCATGGCTTGGAAAGACCCATGCAAACTCCCCGGGATCCAAAAGTGATTATCCATTTACCACTTGCTGCATCAAGAGCAATTTGGGTTCTCTCTTCCATCCCAAAACACATGTTTAACAACTTGGGGAGAAATGCTTTGTGTATAGAAATTACTCTGAACGAGGTACAAAAGTAGATGCCCCACAACACCTCAAGGCAATACTTTTAAACCATGCACCAACATCCTTACATTTATAGCCTTAGGACCATGCTGACCTCTCTACACAAACTGTTTCCAGCTGCCACTCCACCAAACTAACAAAAACTTTTACCCCCCTAACTTCTTTAACATCGGTGGGCAACAAGGCTATAACCCAGAAAACTCAGTTTACTTATCCCAAGCATTCCAATAGCACAACGAGCAGATAATATTGTGGTTGTTGATCCCGAGAAAAAGCACTTACAGATATAGAGTATAAACAATGCAGTAAACCATCCCCCGAAACCCCCCTAGCTCTCCAAGAAATACCTAACCACCGTACTAAGCACCCCGTCAGCACCTACAACCCACCCTCAGACCACCTTCGGAAGCCACAACCCGCACCAGAAAACATGTAGGACATCCTTCACCTCAATCACCTGATTTAGGATGTAATTTAAAGTAAAAACCCCAGCCCAAGAGCCCCACTCACATCCTCCTTCGTCTGTACTAGGTCACCCGCAGTAAAATACCTAGCAGACTTGTAGACATAGACAATTCACATACCTCTGTACTGTGAATATGAAATTTAACCATTGCACACCAAAACGACATGAGATAACCCACAACCTCCTAGCAGCAGCTGACCCTCACTGGGTTACACCATCCAAACAAACCACACACCACTGCAGCGACCTATTTCTTCACAAAACCACCCCCTTCAAGAAACTGGGGGATTTGCAATGCCTACTAGACCACCCACTCACACGACAACAAGGAGGCACTGGTACGGATTCAAAATCCAGTCAGAGAAGGCATACGAGAAACTAGTTACCTTATGTTTTAACCACAGCCAGGACTGTAATTGAGCACTTTGAAGAATTTCATCAGCATCGGGGATCCCTTCATTAAACACCACCAGATTCCTCTGTTTCCAAATGCAACTGACAATTGTCGCCCACATACCTAACCAAACCTGATTCTGTTTATTAGTGAGATGAATTAGGTGGAAATTCTCTATATGGTTCTTAATGCCTCTGTTTTGGGCCCTCAAAATGCCGATCCAGCGGTAACACCTTGACCAAACACGTTGGGCGATAATACAGTCTAGGAAGAGGTGTTGAGAGGACTCTTCTAACATGTTACAAAATGTGCATAAGGTTGAATTTACCAACACCCCCTCCTGTTCAAGTTGACTCTAGTTGGAATTCTATCCAAGAGTATTCTCCAAGCGGTGACAAGCACTTTCGGCATGGCTTTTGCTTGCCATAAACTACAAAATACCCCTTCCTTTATACCGGAGTGTTGATGATTAGCCAAGATTGAATAAGCGGACTTAACTGAAAAGATACCTTTCGGGTCCCCCCTTTAGAGAAGATGGTCCTCTGCTTCCTCACACAAAGTCCCCATATTCAACATAGAAAGAAAATTTGATTTCATACTAGACTCCCATTCGAACCTATCTCTTCTCCAAGACAGTTCTCACCTCCACATGTCCTATTCCCAACTACATGCCTCCCTCACTAACTTGCCTTGATCACAAGACAGGGAAAAAAGTTTGGGATATAGTGTTTTCAAGCTAGTAGAACATAACCACGCGTCCTCCCAGAGTCTCACCGAAGCCCCATTGCCTATTTTCCACATAGTAGCCTTTTTAAACCATCCTTCTTCCATCCCGTCACCCCCTATCTTGGCAAGGTCCCTCCACCACCAAGATTGGTACTTTAGACTAACCTGATTTACATCTTATTCATAGCCGTATTTAGAGTTTAGGATTTCTTTCCATTTACCCCCCTCGCCAGACATAACTCGCCATTTCCACTTTGCCAAGAGGGCAGAATTAAAGTTCCTTATCTCCTTCACACCTAGGCCTCCTTCCTCTAAGGGCTTACAAACATTGTCCTAACTAACCCAGGAGATCGACTTGTTCTGTCTACCTCAATCCCAGAGAAATTTCCTTTGAATGCTGTTGATTTTATTACACATTGCTACCAGCGCTTTGAAAATGGATAGATAGAACAAAGGAATGGCTGTGAATACAGATTTTAATAAACAGATTCGACCTGCCATAGATAAGAATCTCCCTTTCCATGAACTAAGTCTGGCTTCCAATTTCCTTACTACTGGTTCCCAAAACAATTTCTTCCTTGGGTTTCCTCCTACTGCAACCCCCAAATATTGAAAGGGAATCCTCATAGTATTACAATTCAAGGTCTTTGCATACGTGTTCAGGACGAAACTATCCACTCCAATACCTGCCAACTTGGACTTGTGGAAGTTGACTTTTAAGCCAAAGGCCAATTCGTAGCACCGGAGAATGGCTTTGATAGCAAAGATATTATCAAAGGAATCCTCACACATGAAGAGTGTGTCATCTGCAAACTGTAAAAGATAACATTCAATACTATTCCTTCCCACCTTAACTCCCCTAAGCAGATCCATTCTCAGAGCTTGTCTCACCATCCCTGTTAAACCTTCAGCCACCACTAGAAATAACAGGGAGCCAAAGGGTCGCCCTGTCTCAAACCCCTAGTTGGTTTGAATTCCTCAGAGGGGCTTCCATTAACCAGTACAGATACAGATGATGAGATCAGACACCCTTTGACCCATACTAGCCATCTATCATGAAAACCCAACCTCCGCAACATATCAAATAGGAAACTCCACCTTACAGAATCATACGCCTTTTCAAAGTCCACCTTTAAGCATACTCTACTCTTCTTCTTCCTCTTGATGTCCTCGAGTACTTCGTTTGCCATAACAACACTGTCCAAAAGCCCTTTATCACTTAGAAAAGCTTACTGACACTCGTCAATGATCAGTGGCATAATTTTCTTCATGCGGCTTGCAAGGATTTTGGTAACTATCTTGTAGATTACTCCAACTAGAGAAATGGGTCTAAACTGGTCAAGCGAAGAAGGGTCCCTTACCTTGGGTACAAGAGCAATGAAAGACGCATTACACCCTTTTGGGAAAGATCCAGTAGCATGGAAGAAATGTACAACAGTCATAATGTCTGGTTTAATCACATCCCAACAATGCTGAATGAAATTAAAGTTGAAGCCGTCCGGGCCTGGGCTTTTTGACCCTCCACACTGCCAAACAACCTCCTTTACTTCTTCTTCGGATAAGCTAACGATCATATTTCTACTCACCTCTAGGGGCAGATATTTGAACTCCACTGACCCCAGGTTTACACCCACTTCCTGTGTAGCCATGAACCTCTTTTCGAACAACATCTTTGTTTCCCTACGCACAATCTGCGGATCCTCACACCATTGGGAATCCACCTCCACCCTTTTGACCTTATTTTTTAGTCTTCTCCATCTAATGGCACTATGGAAAAATTTCGAATTCATGTCTCCATGCTTGGTCCAGTTCGCTCTTGCTTTTTTCCTATATATAGAATCAAGTTTTTTGTCAACCAACCCCAGTTGACTAAGTAACTCCATCCTTTTCATCCTCCCAGCTTCCTCTAAACCTTCAATGTCATCCTTACCATCTAGCTCCTCAATTTCGGATATGATATGCCTTTTGTTTGATTCCACACATCCAAAAACATCTATGTTCCACTCTTTAAGCTCTGCCTTCAATAATTTGAGCTTATCTTTGAAGATGGACATACTATTACCTTGCACCTCAAAGGATTCCCATTTGTCCTTCACCATAGCCCTGAAACCAGGTTCCTTAAGCCATACATCAAAGGACCTAAACGGTTTAGGACCCCTGTCTTTAATACACGATTTCAAGACCAGAGCACAGTGGTCCGATACTGTTCTAGGTTGTGAATATTGCTTGGACGCTGGCCATATCTGAAGCCACTCTTCAAAGACAAGGAACCTATCTAATCTGCTTTTGGTTGTGCCGTTAGCCTTATACCAAGTGTACTTCTTACCTACACAGGGGATGTCCAATAAAGCATTGTTATCAATGAACCTGTTAAACCCATCCATCTCCTTCTTTTGGCTTGAGCAACCTTTAATCCCTTTCCTTTCTTCCTCCCTTCGGACAGCATTGAAATCACCACACACGATCCAAGCCACGTTAACATGAGATTGCTTGAGTACCGTCAAAGCTTCCCACTGCTCCACCTTGTCGTTTAAATTGCAACCTGCATAAACATTCACTACCACACACTGGTGTTTTGCTTTAAGGTGATACCCAACAATAGAAATAAAGCCAGTACCTATAATATGGCTGCCATAAGAGAAAGCTTCTTTGTGCCACATTGTTACTAAGCTCCCTGCCCCATTTACTCATGCATTGAACACCCAGCCAATGTTACAATTCCCCCATAACGAAAAACATCTGGCCTTTGTAAATGGTGATGATTTCGTTTCCTACAAGCAAAGAAATTCAGCACCCTCCTTTGACACAATGTGATTCAGATACCTTGCTTTGACCCCCCTCCCAATCCTCTGATGTTGAGGTTGACTATTATCATAATAACTTCGTTGGCCCTCCCACCCGAGACCCCTTCTTAATCTCATTTTCCCTTGCCTCCATGCAATCCAGTTCCCCTACAACATTCCCTACATTCCCTGAGCATTGCATGCCTAGGTTTTGCCCAAAGTCCCAAATTCTAACAGATTCTGCAGCCTTCACTTCATTCTTAATCTGATTATTACACAAGTTGATGTCAGTGGACGATTCTACAAAAGAGCATTGGCTTAACCTGGAAGAAGAATTTGCACCTTGGTGAGAGGATCCTACACCTCCATTTGATCTCCATTTCGGTTGTGCGATTGGCTGACCATTGTCCCGCAGCCTACGTAAAACCAGAGAAGTTTTACTGGCCATAACCACCCGAACAGATTCTTTTGATCCACCAAATGATCCTTCTACATTTTCCTCCTTACTCCACCTGGATTTTCCACTAGATTGTGGGTCTGAGCTACCCGAAAAAGAGCCCTCTTCCTTGCTACATTCATGGACCGCGTGACATGGATGCACACCAGAAACAGAATCCAACGGTGACCTCGCTCCTAGGTGTTCGCCGTGACCAGCCTCCGTCACACATAAGTTGAAAGGAGGAGAAGATGACTTGGCAACGGACTTGTCTGTTGTACATGGTTGCGTGGCTGTTTTCCCATTACTAACCATGATTGGGCCCTCCACACTTGCTCTTTTGCTAGGCTCACCTCTGTTTTCCCCTTGGGACACCCCTTGCTTAGGCCCAATAGAAATTGAGTTACACACCTGGACCCCTTCTAAGAGGTTAAACAAAGATTGTTGGATTACCTTACATGCATCTTTAACTTGGTTTGCCGCAGATAAGGCTACTCCTCCTTCAGAAATGCCATGCACACGCTTTACCTCATTTGTGAAAGGAAAATCACTTTTGACCTGACACCCCTTTTCACTATGAGCCTTTTCCTCCAATAGCTTCCGCTTTGACTCCGCTTGAAAATGGTTCTGTTCTTCCACCTCGGAAACCACCTTCTACCGTAAACCGCCGTGATTGGATATAACATCTCCCTCGATAGACCGCCCAGAGAGAAACGTTTCCTCCACCATAGTTTCCGTGGAGGAGACACTATCGGCCGAAGCTAAGTGATCATGGGAGCACCAGCATTCCCCTCTCTCTTGGGTGAAAACCTCTTCGACAATGGTCACATTATACATTTTGCCATTTATCTTGAGACTCTTCATCATTTCTGCTTTACAAGATTTTAGCAGCCGCACTTGCAGCCGAGCGTACTCCAGATTCTCCCACATCAGGGTAGTTTCATTGACTTCTACCAAGGAGGCTACTTAACTTACTACTTTCGAAAAACAGTCTTTGTTCCATAGTGATAGAAGGAGACCATAGCACCTAACCCAGACTATTTTGTGACCTGCAACATATGACTCAGACCATGGTTCCAAGGAAACAAACAGGGAATTGAACCAATCATTGTTTAGTTTGATGATTTCTTCCAACCGCTCACTGTTGTTTGGTGTTAAGAGAACCAGGTTATCTCCCATAAATCTCAATTTGACCCTGCTCATACCACCTTTGACAAACTCTTCCCTCAAAGTTTCAAAAGAGACGTCTGGAGACATCCTTCCAACTGCACTGGTAACCAACCAAGGCGGGGTATTAGATGCTGTTTCAAAAACTGGCCCTTTCCAAATACCCTGAGCTGGACTACGGACCGCTTCTGCATAAGAGAGTTTAGGCTTTAGGTTATCGCCCCGATAGTAAACTCTATTAGTATTTTCACACCATGTCCCCCTAGCGTACTGTTCCCTCTTACCCATTGGTCTGTTGGTATGCCTATAGTCCTTACTAGCGTAACTTGTCTTCTCATACTTCTGCTCCATCTCAGCTCTCCTATACTTTGGAAGATTGACATGTAGTTTAAGGCTTCCAATAAAAATCCCGTCTAACTGTTTCTCCATACTAGCTTCATTTGGGACCGGAAAAAATCTCACGAATCCGAACCTCCTTCCCCACCTGTTCAAACGCCTTGAGATAAAGACCTCTTTCACTCTGGCCCATTTACGAAAGATTCTAAACATATCGTACTCCCCATGACTGTCTGGGAAGTTTGAAAAGAAATACGTAGATGCATGCTCTGCCCAGGAATTCTTTGTTGGAAGAGTTGCCTTAGGGCCTACCCCGTTACTACGAAGTTCTCCTTCCCTTTTCCTTCTCCATCGCCCCTGCTCCCTTTCCCTTTCACTCATTACGATTCTTTAATATGAATAAGGGAAGAGTAAGAAACTATTATAAAACTAAAGAGTTTATGAGTGTTGTCACCACAACTCAATGAGTTTTTTGGATTATATATTTTGATTGAAAAAGTTCTTCTTGAATTTTCAGAACCCGAACATTTCTACGATAATTTAGGTGTAGTTGTTCCTTGATTTTTATTTTTTTTTGTTTCTAAGGTTCTTATATAGAAATTGAATAGGGTTTCTAATTTTTTCGAGTATAGGGGTGTTGCTTGTGGTATAGGTCATTTTTGTAGGGTTCAAGAGCAATTGTTTTGTGAGTCTTGATCGTAAAGAATCCTTGTTATAGTGATATCTCAACTAATGTAACTAGGAAACTAAATGTAACTCTTAAGAAAGAGTGAACCAGTATAAAAATCTTTGTGTTTCTTCTGCTCTCTTTACATTTATGTAATTTGTTTTTAAGTGATTTTCTTGTGTTCATAAATTTAACCAAATAATTGTGTAATCTAATAAAGGATAACTAATTAAAGTTTTTATTTTCTACTAACTAATTATTTTCTACCAAATAATTCGATATTCTAATCAGTTGATTTTCATAAGATTTTCATTTTAGTCTAGATTTTAGAAAGAAAAAAAAATTGAATTCACCCTTCTCTTGAATTCAACCTACATTTCTAACAAATATTTGGTATTTCAATATTTGGTGTTGTTTTTAGTTCCATAATTATAAGTTTGTGTTCTTTTTAGTTGTTTGTTTACTTACAACATCAAGTAGACAAAATGTAACATCTAGAAATTTGTAATATTTCATATACTTTAATAGCATGTTAGATATTAAGATTGTCTAACATAGTTTAGTTTACGGTTATACAAATTTATGTTAGAATATACATACAATTTATTTTGATTATATATTTTAAAAACTAAGGGACCATCTAATGATTTTTAGTCAAATCATTTAAAAATACCTACAAATAACGATTAAAGAATAAAATCAACTTTGGATTAGATGATAAGTCCTGAAGTTGGATGTCAACATAGCTTTAGAAAAGTAATATTGGTATCATCTAATATGTGCAATTTTCAGTATTCGTCTGATGGTTTTAATATTGTCTGCCTTGTATTTATCCAAGAAGTTCATTTCGTCTAGTCCATTCCAGTTGTAACGTAGTTTCTCAATATTGTCTTATGTGTTTCTTTGATATCGTTGGATATGTCTTTTCTGTGTTAGATATTATCTTTAAAAGCTCTTTGTCATTTATCTAATATTAAGATCAAGATAGAATTGTTTGATGGTGAGAATGTGCCTTTGATTAGTCTAATAGTCTTTGTGAGCAATGATAAAGGGAAGAAGAAGAATGAACAAGAAACTAAAGAGAAAAAGAGAATCGAAAATTGTATTAACAAGAGGATATAATAGTGTATGAATAGATGCAAAGAGAGGAAAGCATCAAACGATCCATGCAAGCCCAAGTATTAAGATGTTTGTGTATACCCAAGAATTAGACGAAGTATGAAGGTCAAATACAAAATGATAAACACTCTTTAGGTTGATATGAAGACACTCAGTGGTATAACTTTCACACTAAGGCTAAAGGATTGTTAAAGAACTTTAACATTTTTATCGTGATTGCTATCTTCGTGGTCGTCAACCTTTGTTCTTCAAAGAGATTTTCTTTATACAGAATTTCAAAAAGAAAAGTTTCGTTGCAAATCCTTTTAAAGTTGTTATGAGATGACAAACTAAAGTTCTTCTTCTTCAATTATTGTTTTTTCGGTCTTGGAGCTTAAAGACACATTAAATGTTCTTTACTAATTATTAATTGTACATCTCTTCTTTAAGAAATACTCTAACGTACGCCATCACTTATCATACCTAGGTTAGATAACTTTTTCCTAAAATGGAGAAAAGCAAGGACTATGTGTGGTTGAAAGTCTTTTCAGAGCAAACATTTTGACACAGTAGAGGAGTTGCTATCTTGGAGCAACTTTTAGCACATTCTTCAAGAGATCTTGGTGTTGCCACTTCAAAAGAGAGATCTTTTTGAAAGAATGAAGAACTGAACATTCTTTGCATACATAGAATAAGCATAAAATATTTTGTGCACTATGAATGTTTAATGCTACAAATCAACATCATTTGTTCAAGTTTTTCGCTTATCGAACAAAGTTATGCAAGTACAAATTTCTTTGTGTCTATCTAACAAATGAAATACATGCATATGATCTAATAATTCATAAAGACATGTTTTAAACTTTAGTGTAAGCAATTAATCAAAATAATTTTAGGGTCTCTTGAATTTTGTTTTAACAATTGTGTACACTAATTCCTTGAAAATAACAATGATCTATCAATATTCAAACATTACAACTTTACTATTCTAGATCATGTAAGTACATTTTAATTTTTACTTTGCTAATGATGTTGGTATAATTTAGAACTTCGTTAGAATAATCATTACAAGAAAAATATTAATGTTTTGTTTGGATTGGGGAGTGGAAGGTTGAGGGTGTGGGGGAGTAAAAGTGTGAGGATTTGAGAAGAAAACGTCGAGAAAGTTGAGTGTGTTTGGATTGGGGTATCTTAGAGTGGATGTGAGGAAAGTTTATTAAAGTATGTGAGTGATGTGATGGTTGTAAGGATATTTTGAATTATTTTTAATGGTGTAAATTATAGAATTACAAATTTACCCTGGTGTATAAAAGATGAAAAAATGAAATATTAATTAATTTTGTGCATATTTGAGTTAATTAAAATAATATAAAATTACAATTATAAATAAAAAATTAAATAATGTAAAATTAATAATAAATAAAATTAAGTATTTAAATATAATTATATTATAATTCATTTTATTAATTTAAATTAATTTTGTTAGTTAAATTAATGTATTTAGATAATTTTAATATTATTTATGATTATTTAATTTGTATTATATTATATTATATATATATATATATATATTATTTATATAAAAATATTAATATTAATGATGATTTTCATTATTGTTATTATAAAAAAGTTAGTATATTTTAAAAAGTAAATGAGTGTTTAAAATTTGCGCAACAAATTGTTTGTGTATGTTTAAAATTTAAAAATATTTTGATATATGAATTAATAACATAAAAAATATATATTTATATTTGATTTATCATTCTTTATTTGAATTTGTAAGGTATAAAATAATGAAGAAAAAAAAAGATAGCATATGTTTATAACAATAACATAATCATAATATAATTATTGGTGTTGATAAACATTCGATCCTCCAATTGTTCAATCCTTTCATCAATCTGGTCAAAACTTGTGTCAAACATGTTTAAAGGTGTATTGATATTCAACCTTACCGTGATCATAATTTCCTGAATGTTTTTGTATTCCACCCCAATTAATATATGACTTCAATTCTGTAATATAAAAAAATCATATAAATATTTATAAGTTTTAAATTTGAATCATTAAAACGAATTCTCATTAATAAAAAATTCATAAAAAGTAATTACATAAATATTTTTAATTTAAATCACTATCTCATATAAATTAATGTATCACTTCAATTATGTAATAAAATAAAATAAAATCATATAAATATTTATAATCTTTAAAATTTAATCATTAAAATGGATTTTAATTAATAAAATATTGATAAAAAATAATTACAGAAATATTTTTAATTTAAATCAGTATCCCAAATCATAGTCTAATATAAAAAATGATATAATTATATTAAATTTTCAATATTAAAATGAATACTCGTTGATAAAACAAAAAATTAATAATTATATTATTATTTCTATTTTTTTGAATTTAAATATTCAAGTGGATTTTTTATTCTAATTAATAAATTAAAATCTGGATTTTATAATATATTAATTGAATTGGGAATAATATAACATAAAACAATTACTAAAATAATAACCTATAATTTCAAATACTATATTTTATTAATTCTGATTAGTAAGAAAAAAAATATTTATTTTAATATTTTTAATTTCAAATAATGTATTAAGATTTCTAATTTAAAATAATCTATCAAAACAAAACTTATATTTACATCTAAAATTCATATATGGTAATTAATTAAAATAATAACTAACTTCTCTACTTAAATATAACTTCAAATTTAATTATGTAATTTAATCTTTTACAACATATTAAATAAATTAAACCCTTATAATTAACCAACTGTAAAATAAATTCAACAAATTAAATATATAATAAAAAAACACATGAAAATACAAATACAATATTAAATTTAAATATAAACTATATATATATAAACTCAAAAAAACATATGAAAAATCAAAGAAAAAATCATAAAAAATAAAAACTGGAAAATCTACAAACAAAGAACATAACTGATTATGTTTTGTCTTATAAAGTAACAACTGATTTACCCATTATTTTTAGGAGTCTAATCAACTATATTTTTCCTTAAGAAATGGACCTAATCAATTATATAAAATATCTTAACAACATAATTGATTAGGTCATTTTTATAACACACCACATAATCGATTATTGTCCTAAAAATAGAGGTTAATTGATTATACTTTATGCTTAATCGATTATCAACTGTTTTTTAGGACATAATCCATAAAGTCTTATGTGTTTTTCAAGAATAATCAATTAAACACTATGAAAAAATCTTGAAAATGTGTAAGCTGACTTCGAAGATGCAGTAACAACTCGTGAAAATTAATGGCATCCCTCACTGACTTTCACACTCTACTCATTCACCAAACGCTCCAAACAAAATTACCCAGGCAATGTGTGTGAAGTGTTGTGTTTTCGAGAGTGATGGTCTCTAGCATGGCAGTGACATTGACATTGGAAAAAATGCATATACTCAGAGGGTACCTAAATAAAATCTCATATCCTACGTCACTTTCTCTTCTCTTTGTTGATGTTTCTCCACAATGATGCAAGACAAGTAAATGAAGTCCCACCCTTATGCATCTGATACAAACACATTGTAAATAACAACCAAATTTAGAGACAAAAAATAATTAATCACTATATTAGATACTATTTTAGAGACTAAAAAATTATTGAAATCTAAAGTGGTTTCTATTACTAATAAAAATTTGTAAAATGGATTCTAAATTGGTATCTAAATTAGCTATCAATTTAAAAATTACTTTATAAATTTTTAGTAATAATAGAAACTACTTTAGATACCAATAATTTAGTTTATAAATGGTTTCTATTTCAATAATCTAATTTGGTTAAATAGTAACTAATTATTTTAATCTCCAAAATTAGTTTTTATATAATGATTTTTTTATAATGAATAATAATAAAGAAGACTTATTATGATTTACTTATTAAAATAAATAAGTGTTAAAAAATAGCTCTACTTAACTTTAAGAGCCATAGAGCCATGTTTGAATGTATTTTTGGATTTCTTTACTTTTATTTCTTAATTTTTTGTGTGAAAAGCCTCCAAGAAACTATATACATTATTAATCCCCTCTTACTTAGATAATGCATTTAAAATCTGAAAAGGATGAAAATAGTTGTTAGTTATACCTTAATTATTAAAAAAAATATTATTTGCTAGTTTGTTATTGATTTTCAACTACACTAATATTTTGCCATTTGTTGGAGGTGAATAATGTTTTAAAGGTTTACAATACAATACAATGGATGGCGAACACATAAGTAAACACAAATCATGGTGAATTATCACGAATGTAACTGATTTGCAATCTCCATATCATAAATTTAATTCAATTATTTTAAACATCTAATCAACATAATATTTTATTTTACTATAATATGATGTGGTTCATAGTGGTAGGCAACAATGCTATAAATTATTGGAACCAAGTAAGATAATGGTATTACTTTGCCAGTTACATATACTTTTACATGATATTCATAATCCAGCTGTTTAAAGAAAAATAAACATTGTTTATAAAAACGATTGTGAATATCATATATAGATAGATGGGCAACCGAACTTTAAGAAGTTAGAAATAAATAAACATACAATACTTTTATACATTTAGTTTTTAGTTAGAATGATATTACGAAATTTAAATTTAATTTTATTATTTACTTATTTTTTATGATTGTTTATACTTGTTTCAAAATCTAAATTTTACTGTGCTTACTGGAAATTTCCATGTTAGAATTCATGTAGAATCATGTTACTATAATTGTGACAAAAAAATCAACCAAACGCACACTTTTCAAAATATACTAAAATATAAATTATTTTATCATATTGTTATTTTTGTTAATTTTCAACAAATTTTAACATGAATAATTTTGAAATATAAATTAAACGTTTGAATATACAAAAGTCAATTTTTATATAAAGTTATTTATAGTGCAACATTTAATAAAATTACACATAATATAATTTGATATATATATATATATATATATATATAAAGGATAAATAATAGAATAGGAAAGGGAAATAAATAACATAAAAGATTTTATTATAAAAAAATAATAAGATACTATAATATAAAGTAGAGAAATATATGGATGCTAAGATAAATGGAAGACCACATAAAAGAATATTAAGTATGGAATAATTATATATTATAATATTAGGAGAGATTGCTGTAACACTGATTAAGAAAAAGACAAAAGAATTCTATACCACATTATTCTATTCTTACAGTATATTTCCACAACATTTTCTTATGATTCCTTTGTTCTCTTTGTCACTCTCATATTCTTCTCCAGAATTTGATTCATATTCACATCACTATATTTTACTTGTTCCTCTTCCATCAAACTTTGTACCTTCTACCATCAAACTCACTTGCTTCTCTGAACAAGGAAATGAAGAGTTATCACACAGAGATTACTGTTACTGCTACTACAACTAGCATAGAAAGCAACAATCCTTATGTTTATATTTCCTCTGCTCCCCCTTCCCCTGCAGCTGACAAACGTGAGTAATTTTCAAGAGGTTGTTTCTGTAACTAAATTTATTCTTCTTTCACTGATTTTCCCACCATGATTTCAGGTTCCATTTCTATGGATAAAATATATGGTGCAATAAATAATTATGGCAAGAAGGTTCAGGAAGCAACTAAACAAGCTGAGGTCATGGTTGACAATATACTTCATCACTGTGAGTTTTCTTCTAACTTTTCTTCTGTCACCATGATGGAAAGATTATTGTCCTCTTTTATCTTGGTAATATTTGTTTCTTTCATGAAATATGGGTAAACTTGGACCATCATCACTTGGAAGTTCAATACATGATATTTTTAACTTTACCAAATCATACATACACTAAATAAATAAGGGTTCAGAGTTAATTTTTTTTTTTTCTATATTTTCATGCAAAATTGGTTTTGGTCACTAGTCAAAACTTTAGACCTCATAAGTATTTGTTGTAAGAAAACTATTGGAATAGATTCCTAATAGATTTTCTTTTACATGATAAACGAATTTTCAGTATGGACTAAGATGTTAAAATATTTTATGTTAATTCATCACTATCGTAGATGTTATAATATTATAATATAATTCACACTGAAAATTCGTTTGTTACACAAAAAAACTAGTAAAAATATATTCTAATTATTTCCTTACTACAAGTACTCAGGAGGTCTAAAATTTAGATTATAAACAAAAACAAATTTTACATTATAGTACATGGACGAAAAATATATTTAACTCAATAAATAACAAAACAAAGGTTTATCATCGTGCTCATGTACGATAAACATCTCACATTAATTATATCATTAAATTATAATATATAAGGGAATATAAACTTTATTTTATAAATTGTTTAATGAAATGGAGTTAAAAGTTGACGTACTTGAGATGTCTTGGTTTGATAAAACATACTAATTTAGTTTTGAGACCTCATAAAAAATGCTACACAATTCATTTGTATGAAAAAACAGAACTTCTTGAGTAATGGTATGTATTAAAGAAAAAGAAAAAATAGGGTAAATCTCTTATGTATATTGAACACATAGGGTTATGTTTATATAGGAAAAGAAACATATGGGCTAATCCCATTACATAAATAGAAATATCTAACAATATCTATAATATCTTATAATATCTAATAATATGTAATTATATATAATAATATCTAACACTCCCCCTGCATATAGATCATATGTACCCAGTTTGTTACAAATGTAATCAATCCTAGGCCCTCGTAAGGGTTTAGTAAAAATATCTGCTAATTGATTATTTAAATTAACTAACTCAGTCTTGATATCTCCCTATATAATCTTTTCTCGAATGAAATGACAATCAATCTCAATATGTTTGGTCATTTCATGCAAAACTAGATTTGAGCTAATATGAAGAGCAACTTGATTATCACATATAAGTGTCATTTGAGTGACCTCTCCAAATTGAAATTCTTTAAGTAATTGTTTAAGCCAAATATGCTCACAACTAGTTGAGGCCATAGCTCTATATTCTACTTCTGCATTAGATCTCTCCACAACACTTTGTTTCTTCCTCTTCCAAGAGATCAAGTAATCACCAATGGAGACACAATAAGCAGAAGTTGATCTTCTTTCAGATGGAGATCATGCCCAATCAACATCTAAATAACAAACGACTTTAGTGTGGTTATTATGACCATATAACAAACCTTTTCCAGGAGAGCCTTTAATGTACTTCAGTGTACGAATGACTGCATTCCAATGATCTTCATATGGAGAATTAAGAAATCGACTCACCACACTAACTGCAAAGCAAATATCAGGACGAGTAACAGTGAGATAGTTCAATTTTCCAACTAATCTCCTGTACTTCTCAGAATCTGAAAGAGGCTCTCGGGGATTGGGTAGAAGTTTGACATTGGGATCCATGGGAGTATCAACAGATTTCGAATTCATCAACCCAATTTCCTCCAAAATATCCAATGCATATTTTCTTCGAGAGATAACAATACCAATATTGGATTGTGCTATCTCAATCCCCAAGAAATATATGAGTTTGCCAAGATCTTTGGTGTGAAAGTGTTGACAAAAGTGTTGTTTTACTTGTGAGATGCCATGGTGATCATAGCCTGAAAGAACAATGTCATCAACATATATTACAAGATAGATACACCTAGCACTCGAATGACGATAAAAAACTGAATGATCCGCTTCACTGCGAGTCATACCAAATTGTTCAACAACATTGCTAAATTTTCAAAACCAGACCCTAGGAGACTGCTTGAGGTCATATAAGGATTTGCGAATATGACATACTAATTTAGAAGACTCCCCCTAAGCAACAAAATTGGGATGTTGCTCCATATAAATTTCTTCCTGCAAATCCCCGTTAAGAAAGGCATTTTTGATATCTAGTTGATAAAGAGGTCATTATTGAAGAGCAACCATGGCTATGAATAAGCGAACAGAAGTCATCTTTGCCACTAGAGAAAAAGTATCAACATAGTCTAAACCAAAAATTTGGGTATAACCCTTAGCCACAAACAAGCTTTGAGACGATCAATAGTACCACCAGGACCAACTTTGATAGCAAAGTCCACCTGCAACCAAAAACAGATCTCCTAGATGGTAAAGGAACAAGTTCCCAAGTTCCATTATTCTAAAGCGCATTCATTTCATCAAGCATGGCCTAATGCCAACTAGGATGAGCTAAGGCATCACCTACAGATTTTGGAATGGATATAGAAGGAATAGACGAAAGGCAGGTATAAAAGGGTTGAGATAGTTTATGGTAACTCAAAGAAGTATAATGTGGAGAGGGATTACGGATAGAACATATACCTTTACAGATAGCAATAGGAAGATCAGGTTCAAATGTCGAATGTTCAACTATCGGAGCCGGAGGGGGATGAGGTGTTGACACTAGAAGAGAGTCATCTGATGGACGATGAGACGGTAAAGAGTGGAGAGGGTCATGTGGAAATAAAATAGGATGAGGAATTTTGTCATCTAAAACTGAAGATGGCATGCGATTAAGGAGATAACATGAACTAAGAACAATATCACCCCAAAAACATTGAGGAACATCACCATGGATTAAAATAGTATGAGTTGTTTCAACAAGATGTCTATCCTTGCGCTCAGCTACCCCATTTTGTTGAGGTGTATAAGCACATGAAGTTTGATGAAGAATACCATGAGAAGCCATAAAATTTTTAAAAGAATGAGAAAGATACTCACATCCATTATCAATTTTCAAAATTCGAATGGAAATTCCAAATTGATTTTTAATTTCATTGTAAAATATTTGAAATATTGAAAACAACTCAGAACGGTTTTCCATTAAAAACACCCAAGAATATCTTGAAGAATCATCAATAAAAGTAACAAAATGGTGAAATCCTAAATTAAACTTAATACGACTTGGTCCCCAAATGTCAGAGTGAACTAAGGCAAAAGGAGATGAAGCACGTTGTGAGACACTACTAGGAAAAGAACTACGAATGTGCTTCCCTAACTGACACGACTCACACG
>Ga0123342_1004094_pt1 | contig 22668 bp, 19 predicted proteins | sample Turbeawhitnodule_FD_89960 | JGI IMG/M metagenome (GOLD analysis project Ga0123342, IMG submission 89960) | Root nodule microbial communities of legume samples collected from Mexico - Turtle bean Mexico white nodule | ecosystem: Host-associated > Plants > Roots > Nodule | place: Mexico: Nepantla... | reverse complement strand
TTTCAAACTAAGTGAAAAACAACATGTTGTTTTGTCGAAACAACCGATTGTTTTATACTTAGGTGTTTTTAGAAAGGTTGAAAACTGTTTTTGATGGTTGACTTGCTGTCAAACCAAAACAACTGATTATTTGTTTTGGGACCATAACAGAAAACTGTTTTGTGCTTTGACTGAGCATTAAATGATTTTCTAACTGTTTACACTCCAGTTTTTAATGCTTTGACCAATCTTTAAAAGCAATAAATAGTTTGTTAAGATTATGTAACAAACAAAAACTTTTTTTAATAGAAAAACAGATTTGAGTTTTTCATAAGACAGATTTTGGCTTAAGAGAAAAAGTTGAGAATTGCTTAGAGATTGCAATTGATCAAAGAGTGTGAGATAGGATATTTATCTTGTATTGATTTTAGATCTTTTTTGTAACAAGTGTAATCCTTTGTACTTTGAAAGAAACTCTATGTGTATAGCTGAGAAGTGTTGTGTGTTCTTGAGGGGATCAAGATCAACATTCTTAGTGGTGTTGTGCTGGACCAAAGGAAGTGTGTGTATTGAGGGGATCAAGGTCACTTCTTTGGTTGTTTTGTAAGTAATCTAGGGTTGATTGCTTAGTGGATTCCCCAGTGGTTTCTGGGAAGACTAGATGTAGCTCTGGGTTAAGAGTGAACCAATATAAACCTCTGTGTGCATTATCTCTATCCTTAATCTCTTTAAATTCATTTTTTATATTTGTGAACTGGTATAAACAACTGATTGTTTTTGCGAAACAACCGATTGTTTTTCTGGTGATGTGCTTATTTGCTTTGTGTTTTGGCAAACTGAATTCTGATTCAAGTGTTTCTCGAAGTAATTTCATTCTAGACTTAAAAGTTTGTGAAAACCCTCTTTAAACCATTCACCCTCCCTCTAGTTTAAAGTCATACATTCTAACATCTTTAAGGTTATTCTTTACAAATAATTGCCACTTTAAATCTGTTTTGTATTCAACCTGACAACTATATTTACTTGCAGGTGGTTTGTTTCTAAAGTCAAACAAGAATTTCATTAATGGCAATGCTTAAAATAGAAAGACATTCTTTTCAATAGAAAAGCAAATTTGTTTCCACAGTTTAAAAGTTAAGTTCCCATTTTTTATATCCACTTGGATTCATGCATTACATTCTCTTCATTGAAAACTGATACTGCCTAAATTGCTAATTCAGTTTATTGTTCTTATTATAATTTTTTAATTAGGTTATATTTTGAAATGATGGACAATAGTACAACTGGGTTTTATTAAAACCATATATGCTCTTTAAAGAAGTTGCATGTCTAACTTTTTTTATTAATGATCCATGAAATTAAATATTATATTTGGTTTTTGGTATTAGTTATACTCAATTAAATGTTTAATAGATTTTTGTTTTTAACTTCATATCCTTTAAAAATTTATTAACTTCTTACTCTGACATGTATATATTTTGCACAGTAACTAATCCGATAAGTATTTTTATTAAATGTATTATGGCAAAAGTATCGAGACATAAGGAACTAATGTTCCTCCAAATCTATTAAAAAATTTTGCGGCAAAAGAAAGATAGTGTAGACACTAAGTAATTATAACAATAGGATTTGTTTACCTGAAAATAGTTTGTTCTGAGTACAATACTCTCTGATGTTATGGAGGAACTGAGGCCAAAGTTTACTACAAGAAACAGACTTGGTTTCCATTCTCAGGCAAACGATAATGTATCACGGAATACAACTACATTTATATTTACGTTTCTGAGTCATATATGTTCTTCATTGTCTTTCTTAACATGCACACCAATGTAGTTTTTATCGTAAATATTATTTCTTACCCAAAATAATGAGAAAACAGTTTATGATACAAAATACTTCAAATATTTTTTTTTTCTGTTTCCACCAAAGAAATCCAGTTTTTTTTTTTAATTATAGCATCAAAATTTTTACTTTTGTTGTTATTTCCAATACAAGTAATTCCAAATGGAATACCATTAACTCAGATAACCATTTCAACTTGAATGTATATAATAGAATGTATTGCTATTTGCAGAACACGTCATTCCCAACAGAGAACCGTTAATTGAGATAACCAATGGTAAGTTGATTTTTTTTTTTTGGTTTTGGTTTAAATGGTAAACCTTTGTGTATATTTTTTACTTTATTTTATAATTTATTTTGTTTAGTTTGTCATCCTGAAAATGCAGCAAATGGAAGAACAACGAAATATGATCATCAAAATCAGAAAGCAATATCCTTATCTGGGAGAAGCCTTGGTAAACTTAATTTTATCTATTTTTTTAGTTTAAACTAATGTATGTTATTTATAATTTTTTTAACTAATTACTTTTGTTTTAGTTTTGGATCTCGATGATGCAAACTATGCCACAAGAAAAAGAAAAAAATATACAGTCTGAATTGCGCAATACAAATATCAAAAGACCAGGTACTATACCTCTCTTTATATTACATTTACAGTTAAAATTAATTTAAACTATTCAATCAATTCATTTGTAACAATGGCATTTCGTTTTGTTTAACTGTCACACTATGTCATTGAAGGTAATTACCTCTTAAGTTTGTTAATTACATTATGTTCTTACGATGAATTGTGTACTAATTATAGTATTATAGTACTGAAGATAATTCACATCACTGATTTGAAATTATTTGTTGTAGGTCAAAATATTGCCAACTCAATTCATTATGTTTCTTCTCAATCATCGGTTATTATGGGCAGATATTATCCAGTGTCTGAAAACATGACTCCTAACAAAGAATTCAACAACATGCATTCAACGACAAAAGTAGTGTCATCACTGAGAACAATTACTAATGGACAAAGTAGCCTTACAGAAGACCTTTATGGTGATTTCATAACTCCTCATTTACTTAGGTTGATTACAATTGATACTGATTGTACAAAGTTAAACATATACTAATATAGAAACATGTTATTTTGTTTTTTATTAATCCAAATGTTTTCAAAGATACATGAGGAAATAATAAAAACTTAATTGCTAGATTGTGCAAAAAATATCACCCAGGAAGAGGTACTACAATTATAAATTTAAAAAATGAATGATTTTCATACATTTATGACCAAAAGTAAATACAAATTATATTGACTTTGTAACTTACCAAATGTTTTAATACTTATTAACTGCATTTTTGAACATATTTTCTATAGGTAATTACAATCGAGGAAGTGTAGTTAATAACACAATAAGCTTAGATAACAGGTCCAGTAAATACGGTGTTGAAATCCTGCAATCAAGGATTAAGAGCTTGAATTTTGAAGATGTGAAAAATGAAGCAAATAATGGTAATAACACAATGTGGTTAGATAACAGGTCCAATACATATAGTGCTCAAGCCCTGCAATCAGTTACCAAGACCTTGAATTTTGAAGAAGATGAGCAAAATGAAGCAAATAATGGTAATAAAAAAAGTTTAAATGTTAATTTTAAATTAGTTAATTACTTCAAAAGCACTTTGATTTAATGTGTTTTGTGTCCAGATGAGAGCATAAAAGTTTACACTTCTGAATTGTATTCAAAAGTTGAAAATGAAGGTGCATGTCTCTAACTTTAACTTTTGTATTCAAATTAAATGCATTAATGTAAAGGTAATGTATAACCTTATTTAATATTTCAATATCTATATTGTTTCATTTGGACAACCTAATATTCAATGTGAATATTGTTTGGCCGAGGTGTGGTATGAAGAAAGATCTCTGAAAGCAAATACTGGCCTAAAGGTTGATTTTTCTATGTGTTGCCAAAAAGGAAAAGTACAACTACCTTTCCTACAACAACCTCCTAAATTGGTGCTAGAGTTATTAAATGGTCAAGATCCACGAAGCCAACACTATTTACAATATATCAGAAGTTACAATAGTATGTTTTCATTTACTTCAATTGGAGGAAAAGTTCACTCTTCGGAAAATGATGGGTTTGGGCCTCCTCAATTTATTCTGCATGGACAAAACTATCATAGGATTGGAATCTTACTACCTGATAGTGGAGAAACGCCCAAGTTCACACAACTTTACATATATGATACTCAAAATGAAGTCTCAAACAGAGTATCTCACTTTGGGTATGTGTTACATTAGGTTAGTTTATTTTCAGCAAATTCATTTATAAAATCATTTTGAATTAATTATTTATTTAAATTTTACGTAGGTCCAATTTGAAAGAGTTGAAGTTTGATAAATCATTGATTCAAGATCTTACCAAGATGTTGATGATAACAATGTTTTGGCAAAATGTTTTAGAAGGGTCAAAGATTTTGTAAATTCTGATGTACATTCAGATTTTGGATTGAGGTTATTTAGACATTGGTTCAAAGATCCAAGAGTGTAAATACCCCTACAACTGATGAGATAGCAGCGTTAATTGTGGGTGATATGAGCAACATGGATGTAGGACGAGATATCATAGTGAAAAAAATTTCTGGACAATTGTTTAGGTTGCATGAGAAACATACAACCTTCATCCCATTACAATATCCTTTAAAATTCCCCCTTTGGAGAAGATGGGTATCAATAAGATATTCCAATACGTAATTCTGGAAGTAATAGCAAAGAACGTAAAAGAAGTCGTATATCGTTAAGAGAATTCATTGCATTTAGAATTCAAGAAAGAAGTGTTGAGTTTGGAAATATAGTCCATTCACGTCGATTGTTTCAACAATTCTTGGTTGATGCATATACTATGGTTGAAGCTCAAAGATTGTCGTTCTTAAGAGGAAACCAAAAAACAATATGTTGTGATATTCTTCACGGTGTACGAGAGGCAATGAATAGAGGAGAAACAAATTCTTCTGCAGTTGGGAAGCGTATAGTTTTACCTGCATCATTTACAGGAGGAATGAGGTACATGTTCAACAATTGTCAAGATGCAATGGCAATTTGTAAAAGGTTTGGATATCCTGATTTATTTATCACTATTACCTGCAATGTAAATTGGTCTGAAATACGTGAGTTTGTTACATCAAGAGGATTAACTTCTTCTGATAGGCCAGACATAGTTTGCAGAGTATTCAAGATGAAATTAGATCAAATGATGGTTGACTTAAAAAAAGATGAATATTTTGGCAAAGTTAATGCAGGTAATGACATTAATCCATATTTTAAAATTTCGTTGAGGTTTTATGCATTATAATTCAAACAATTTCTATCTTATTATAGGTATGTACACTGTGGAATTTCAAAAAAGGGGTTTGCCTCATGCCCACATATTATTGTGGTTGGATGGAGAGAAAAAGTTAAGAACTCCAACAAACATTGATGGAGTAATTTCAGCATAATTACCACATGCAGATTTATATCCTAAATTGTCAAAGGCAGTTGCAACATACATGATACATGGTCCATGCAGAGCCGCTTGATTTTCCTTACCTTGCATGACTAACGATACATGTTCAAAATTTTACCCAAAGAAATTTAAATTGTTGACTACTATTGATGAAGATGGATATCCATGTTACAGACGTCGAGATAAAGGAATATTCATTCTTAAAAATGAAATTAAGTTAGACAATAGAAATGTTGTCCCATATAGCCCATTGCTACTACTAAGGTACCAGGCTCATGTTAACACGAAATATTGCAACAAATCCAATTCAATCAAGTATTTGTTTAAATATGTCAACAAAGGTCCAGATAGAGCAAATTTGAAAATTATTAATCCTTAGAAAGACTCTACTGAGACACCAGTTATAGATTAAATTAAACAATATTATGATTGTAGATATATATCTCCCTGTGAAGCTGTGTGGAGAATATTTGCCTTTGACATTCATCATAGATGACCTCCAGTTCAAAGGTTGACTTTTCATCTGTTATACGAGCAAGCCATTCTATTTAAAGACAATGAAGATATTGATGAAATATTGCATACAAATGAACATAAAAGAACAATGTTTTTAGCTTGGTTTGAGGCTAATAAAATCTATCCAGAGGGGAAAATTTTGACTTATTCTGAATACCCTAACCATTTTGTGTGGATGGCAGAACAAAGAGAATGGAAACCAAGGAATATGGGAGTTAATATTGGAAGACTTACATATATTCTTCCTGGCTCAGGGGAATTATATTATTTCAGGTTATTGTTGAATTTTAAAAAGGGTTGTTGTAATTATGATAACATCAAGACTATTAATGGTGTAATTTACAAAATGTATAAAGAGGCTTGCTATGCAATGGGGATATTGGCAGATGATAAAGAATTTATTGATGCCATTATAGAGGCCAACAACCTTGCTTCAGTAACTCAATTGAGAAGATTGTTTGTTACACTGCTACTCATGAATACTATGTCTAGACCCGAGGAAGTTTGGAACAAAACTTGGAAATTGTTATCTGATGACATTGTATACAAAAAAAAGAAAAAAGTTTAACCTACCAGGTATAACTTTCTGTTTTCCTCAAACTTTATAACATATTATTTTGTTCAAGATATGAAATGTTGTTGTTTTTCTAGGTCTTACAATTGAAGATGATCAAATTCAAAACCTTTGTCTTCTACAACTAGAAGACTTATTGATTTCTAATGGTAAATCTTTAAAAGACTTTAACAGTCTTTCACAACCTATTCATTCAGATTCTTTTATTTATGAGAATAGATTCATTATTGATTAATTAAATTATGAAAAGATACAAATGTCTGAAATTCATTTTTCTCTTTTTCAATCTCTAAATGCGGAGCAACTGGTTGTGTATGAGAATATAATGATAGCAGTACTGTCACAAGTTGGCGGTTTTTTTTCCTATACGGGTATGATGGCACAGGAAAAACCTTTATGTGGAAAATTTTCTCTACTGCAATTAGATCAAAAGGGTTGATTGTGTTAAATGTAGCTTCTAGTGGTATAACTTCTTTGTTACTACCTAGAGGAAAAACAACTCATTCTACGTTTTGCATTCCTTTGTTAATAAATGAACATTCAACCTGCAACATACATCAATGAAGTTTTCGTGCCAAATTGTTGATTGAAACTAAATTAATTATATGGGATGAAGCTCCAATGATCAATAGGTTCTGTTTTGAAGCTCTGGATATAACTCTAAGGGATGTCATGACGACTGTAAGTGAAGAAAATGCTCTTAAACCTTTTGGTGGCAAAGTCATTGTCTTGGGAGGTGATTTTAGGAAGATATTGCTTGTTGTAAAAAAGGGATTAAGATATGACATTGTGAAGGCAATAGTGAACTACTCAGAATTGTTGAAACATTGCAAAGTCTTCAAAGTTACAGAAAATATGAGATTAAACAGTGAAAAATCAAAGCAAACTGCATTAGAAATAAAAGATTTTGCAGATTGGATACTTCACATTGGAGATGGAGATATGGACTTAAATGAGTTGGGACAAGCAACTATTGAAAAACCACAAGACATTCTAATTCTAAATGTTGAACAACCTTTATTGCACTTGGTTGAATTTGTTTATCCAGGGTACATGCTGAATCTGAACTCTGATGGATTTTTTGATGATGGTGCAATACTGTGTCCTACTACAGAATGTGTGGACCAAGTGAATGACTTCATTCTAACCTTAAACCCCAGAGAAGAAGTTACTTATTCAAGTTCAGACTCCCCTTGCCAATCTGATCAACAAGAAAATGCTCAAGCTGAGTGGTTTACAACTGAATTTTTGAATGATATAAAATGTTCCAGAATTCCTAATCACAGTGTTAAATTAAAAGTTGGAGTTCCAATAATGCTTCTAAGGAATATTGATCAAGCCAATGGACTTTTCAATGGAACCAGATTACAAGTCATTCACTTGGGGAAAAATGTTATTGTTGCCAAAGTTATTACCGGAAAAAATATTGGCGTTAACATATTAATTCCTAGAATGAATTTGACTCCTTCTGAATTAGGCTTGCCTTTTAAGTTCCAGAGAAGACAATTCCCAATATCTTTGTGCTTTGTTATGACAATAAATAAAGCCAAGGTCAAACTCTTAATAAAGTTGGTCTATATTTACCACGTCCAGTGTTTACACGTGAACAATTATATGTTGCTGTTTCCAAAGTAAAATCCAAGAAAGGATTGAAAATATTGATTTTGGATGATGATGGAAATACCACTAATTCAATTACTAATGTGGTTTACAGAGAAATATTTGAAAATGTTTGAAACATAATGTTACAACCATACTTATCAGGTATGAAAATTCTTTAATCGAAAACTATTTATATTTCTCATTTCTTTCTTCTAATATATCTTCTAATATAGGAAAAGGAAACCAATAATTTTTTTGTATTTACAGGTTTCCTCTTAATTTCCACAGTAAATCTTTCAACATGACTATAATGCATTACAAAGAAAGGTATTCATCTATAACTTCTTAAAAAATTTCATGATTTAAATTGTGTATAATTTTGTTTTGATGAATTTGTTTCTTTGGGAGGGTTTTAATATAGGAAATCCATTGTACTTAGTGAGAAAGAAGGGGATATTCAGTACAAAAAATAGGAAGCTATTATACTTTACACAGGTTCTATATTATAATATTTTACACATGTGTTGTTACATAATGCTTCCTAAATAAAGTGATCAAACTTCAACTCTATTCAGACAGGTATATGGTTCTTTGTTTACAAAAACAAGCAGCATAGTCACCAAAAACCAATAGAACTTTTGCTAATTAAATGTATTGTATCATATTATTCTTTCTTATTTGTTTCATAACTATTAACTTCAGCAGTACATTTCTTTAAACTACTGAGACAAAACCTATGACAGGTACTCAATCATTCTTAATAATTTTCAATATTTCCACGATTCTATTAATTGTCCATTCTTATATTGACATTTCTCATTTATTTATTATTTTTTGCAATGATGCAATTAACATAAGATGCGAATTGAGATGTGTTGACATTAAATACAATATTGATCAATGCTCATATTATAGCACCTAAAGAAAAGCAACTATGTAGTCCATTTTGTATTGTTTTTAGTATGTTTTGTTCTTTTACTGAGTATATTTTCTGTTATAAAGCTTTGAATTTAACCATACATCTTTTTTTATGTAATTTATTTTACATTTCCCATGAAATTGTTGAAAAATTGTTGTATGAATTGAGCCTTAAATAAACTTAGTCAAAAGTAATGAAGTTGATATTTATTCTATAATAGTATTTCCTATAATTCATGAAATATTGCGTTAGGTGACAATTTACTATGTCAAAAGTATTTATTTAATAATATGAAAACATAATACAGTGATTTACAATATTATGCAAACATATGTAGGTGTATATACATTTAAGTTCTGACTTGTTGTTTTTGGAACAATGTGTTTACCATTTTCTATGTGGTTAACATGTATAAGACAGTTGCATGAATATATGATTTATAAAATTATTTTTTTTATTCTACCTCATGGATATTGTATATAAAAGATTCTGTATGATGCTACAAAACATCTCTTGCCAAAGAAAATGCTCAAGCGTTTCACAACAAAACATTACTATTTATGGATCAAGTCTGCCTTTTAAATTTAAGAAAAGATCAATCTCAATATATTTGTATTTTGTTACGACGATAAATATAATACAGGATGTTATTTGTAATTTGGGTCATAAATTTTTATTTTTTCTATTTTATGTATTTTTAATTGTTTACTAATAATTGAATAATTGATTTATCTTATGTATTCTTGATTGTTTACTAATAATTGAATAAGTGATATAATTTTGATTTATAATTTTAATTGACTCATTCTTAATTTTGATGTATAGCTTTATTATTATAATATTATTATTTAAATATTAAATATTTAAAATATTCCCGTTGCAGGTCAACATACTAGTACGGTGAAAAAGCAAGAAGGAACTACAGGCAAGGAATTTGAACTTGCAGGGCATCAGCCAGCAATGCCAGCTGAAGCTGCTGCGGTGGATGAGCCAGGAAGCAATAGACCTCATGCTGCTCAGCTCCAAGCTTTGATAAAATGTCTGCACATGCATTATCTTGTCTAAGAGAATGGATCAAGTCCAAGGACCAATTTCTTTGCATGAGGGAGCGTATGTCAGCAAGCAAGTCACCATAGGCACAATCCTCAATGTTGGCCTCCTTAATCAGATTTATTGCTTCTAATGAATCAGTTTCAACCAGCACGGTTCTGTAACCCAAATCCCAAGCTGTGATCAAACCCTGACAAATGGCAAAAAGGTCAGCTTTCACATTCGTTGCAAGGCCAAGAGATCCATAGAACCCACCAAGCCACTTCCCCTCTACGTCACGAAAGAGACCCCCATAACCAGCATTTCCAGGATTGTCATTGCAACAGCCATCCACGTTCAGCTTGATAAAAAGTTTTAGACGAGAGTTCTGGGAAAGAGAATTCGCAGAAGAAGTACCCTCTTCCCCTTTTAGATGCAAAAGCATTGCATATTCTTTTACCAGAGACTGAATCAGAGAATACAACCCATCATTATCTGTTGGAGAATTTCGCTTGAAGATGGAACTATTTCTATCCTTCCAAAGCAGCCAAGTTGTAACAGTAAACCTCAAACAGTCAACATAATAGTCCCTGTTGGGAAACCAGGGCTTCTGAAGGAACCTGTGCATCCAGTCATGAAGAGATGTTGAAAAAAACTGATCACACACCTCTGGAGGAACCATTTGAACCCAGATTGCAGTAGCTCTTGAACAGTCTCGTAAAACATGGATGGCAGTCCCTTCCAAGCAGCAGAATGTGCACCTTTCATTAGCGGGCAAGCGATCACAGAGGATAGCCAAGAGGAAAGTTTTGCAGTGTTGGGGAACCTTGAGACGAGATATCCATCTCCAAGATGAAAAGTGCGGAGATAAGCAACCGCCCCTTGGATTTGAAACACGTTGATCGGAGGAATTAGTGTTGCATTCAGACAGTTTGCTGCGCCAGTTTTCAGCATTTTCCTTACATAATATTCGCCATCCACATTTCTTTATCACTAATCTGCTCTTGAGGCTAGAACAATAAAATATTAATTGAAGCTTGTCATGAACATAAAACCAGCGAGCCGAATAGAACGGAATATATAAAATCAACAGGTGAGGATATTTATGATTTGGGATTCCAGTGATGAGCCCCTGCTCCATCTTGTGGCACAGCTGCTGCACAATATTTTCGAATCTAGGAACTTTTGAAGTCCAACCAATGCGATATTCCTGTGAAGGTGAAGGCTCCACATCTTCTACAACTAGGCAAACCAAAAGTCCCCACCATTCACTTCTATGATACCGGTGACGAAGTTGAGCTAAGTCCATCGATATTGACACAGTGGAGTCAGCCCAAATGTAGTTTTCTTTCAAGTATTCTATGTCTTGGACTTGGTTGAGATGCTTTTGATAGAAAAAAGATGATGGAATTTCGTTTCCTGGACTTACCAATAAGGTTTTAAACTGATTGACATCTTGCAACTGTTAAAAGGAAATCAGCATGTTAAAAATTTAACAAGAGATGAGACTGTATTATAAAGAGAAAGATGCATTGACAGACCTTGTCAAAGGCAAATGATGCCAAATGACCCCATATCTGTTGCGGATCTGATAACGGTTTCATTGAACCACAATCACTTGCATTTACATAATGTACTTCTGGTGGCAGCTTAGGAAATGACTCCAAGCTTGGGCAGCACTTCAATAATAGTTTTTTTAGCTTCAAAAGTTCAGAGATGCAACCAGGTAAGCGTACAAAATTGTTCCCACTTAGATCTAATGTTACCAATGATGACAAGCAGCCAAGATCTTCAGGAATTGATCCATCACGGAGATCGCAATAACTAAAGTCCAGTTTCTTCAATGAGGATAGACCAGAAAAAGTAGGCAAGATCAATCTCTTTGGAGTTGGATGACTACTAAACCTGAGAATCTTCTCAAAAGGGAGAAGTGAGCTCAATGAGTTTGATGTTAGGCCTTTGCATCCACGAAATAAAAGCAGTCTGAGATTTTTTAAAAGAACAATGGATGAAGGCACTTCCCTAATAGCAGTCTCGCTTGCATTTAAAGATTCCAAAGCCTCATTTTCATTCAAATTATCAGGCAGTTTAGAAATTTTTGAACAACCAGAGATATTGAGCCTTCTGAGAGATTTCAAATTAGAAAATGTATTTGGAAGAAGAACAATATTTTTGCAATCCTCTAAAAGCAAATTAGTAAGACCTGTCAAGTGACCAACAGACACGGGTAGTTCAGCTATGGAAGTCTCCTCTAAAGCAAGCACGGATAGACTTTTCATACTTTCTCCAAACTCAGGAAGCTTTCTAACTGCGGAGCAGCCTGAAAGAACTAGACGTTTTAACGAATCCATTAACAACTTTCTTGGAAGGATTTTGAGATTTTTGCAATCTTCAAATGTCACGTACGAAAGCTTTTTAAGAAGTCCAAGAGATGCATGAACCTCAACTAGGTTTTCACAGTCTTCAAGATCCAATTTTTCAAGATTTGGAATTCCAGTGAAATCTGGAGTTCTGAGTAGATTATTGCAATTTCTCAAATTGATGATCTTCAAATTTTCCAGAAACTGGAAAAAAATAAATGTATATATTAGCTCTTAAAATAAATTACAAAAGAACCAGATATTGAAGGGAAGGATGTTACCTTTGTTCCTCCCCAAAGGTGTTTTATTTGGCTACGACACATATCAAGTTCAACGAGTTCATCCAGTTGGGCTCCAACTGGCAGTGATTCAAGAGGATATTGCTTCCATACAAGAACTTTTAATCCACTGGGAAGACATTTGAGGCCAAGCGGAAGTTGCAATTTATTCAATATCATGAGCAATCTAAGATTACTCATCTTTGAGAAAGCGTCCGGATTCCAACATGCTTCATAAGGCTCAGGCAGATTTAAAACTACAGCTTGAATGGATTCAGTTCCCTGATAATACATGACATAAAATTAACATAAGGAGTAATGAGGAACAATTTGTAAATCAAGAATAAACTTGTAAAAGAAAAAATTACCTTATTATTTCTCAATACTTGATCAATGTCCTTTAGTGACCACAACCTACTTCTCTTGCTGGCATCATTAGGAGATTCTTGGAGAACAATATTCCTACACATTTCTTGAAGCAAATCGTGCATCCCCAAATGCAATCCATCGTAAGTTACTAATGATTTTTCAACTAGAACTTCTATACCAATCAGTGGATTGAAATCACAATTTTCCAATATTCGTGTTACATCATCTTTGGTGTTTCCTTTGAAAAAACAAGCAATATCTAGAAGTATAGCCTTCTCGTTATCTCGTAATCCATCATAACTTATTCTTAAAGTCTTACAAATATCATTTTGAACATCCTTCCTTAACATTTTCAAAGCGTCTTCCCATACGGAAGCACTTCTTCCACAGAGAAATGAACCCAACACTTTGAGGGCCAAAGGAACACCTCCAGCATATTGAACCACAGAACTAGACAACTCTAAGTAAGCTTCTTCAGGCTTTTCTCCTCTAAACGCTTTTTGGCAAAGGAGTTGAAGGGATTCATCCTCATTTAAGATCTGAACATCATAATTCTCACACACATGAAATGATTTAAGTAGATGCTTATCTCTAGTTGTTATAATTACTCTACTCCCTTGACCAAACCATTCTGGCTTCCCAGCTAAATTCTCTACTTGGATATCAGAACTTAAATCATCAAGGACAAGGAGAACTTTCTTATTGAATAAAAGACTCCGTAATGTTTCCTTTCCTTGGTCCAAACTTTCAATTCTCATGCTTCTTATTTTTAAATGGGAAAGCAATTTTCTTTGTAAGCAAAGCAGACCATCTCTTTCACTCGAAACCTCTCTAACATTCTCAAGAAAGCAACTAATATCATATTGGTCATGGATTTTATTATAGACAAACTTGGCTAATGTTGTCTTTCCAATACCACCCATGCCCCATATCCTCATAAAGCGAACTTCCTCTGATTCTGTTCTTAAAAGTGCATAAATCCTTTTTATCCTAGAATCAATTCCAACCAGTTCATCATCATAGGATGGCAATTTAGGTTGTAACTTTTCCCACACCTCTGCAACAATTTCTTCAATGAGTTCTGTTTCACGCCTGCATAAGAAATGATTAGGTTTGAAATGAGTGAATTGATATGAATTATAATTAAGTAAAGAAACAAAATGATCACGAGGATGTATTTTGATAAAGGTTTGATTTAGGACTACGCCTTTTTTGTGTGTTAATTGAAGTTTCTCGTTTGCAAAAATTTTCAATAGTTACAATAGGGGGATACTATTGTCTTAGGGTAATACTTCTGGAAGGTTGTGTTCTTTGCCAAACATCTACAGTCTCCTAGGTATTTGTTTGATTACTCTTTGGGTTTCTTTATTGCTCTCGATCGTGGTTTTGCATGATTTGAAAAGAATGTCATCTTGTATCTTGTTATTTATATTTCATGAAAAAAAAAATTGATAGTGCATTCATAAAATTTTAAAAACAAGGAAATATCCCCTAAAGGATTTAGTGCCACCATTTTATTTTTTTAGGTTAGGATTTAGTGTACTTATAGTGAGGTTTTTTACAAAAAAAACCATTACTTTATATCTTTATTAGCTGCATAGAGTAATTAGAGATGACTTATAGGTTATAAATGCAAATGTGAGATTACTTCAGATAGCTAAATCCTATACATTACTCCTCCACTTGTCTTCATATCCTCCCTCAATTACTCCTGTTTCCTCTTCCTAATCACGTTTGCTTACAAACACATTTGTTTGTAGGTCCAGTGGTGATTAAAAAAGTGGGGGTTTAATAGTTCATAAGTGAAGTCATACATCTTATGCTTGACAATAACTAACCACTATTATCAATGCTGTTCCGTAGCACACATTGGATTGCTGACTCCTTTAATATGGAAACCATGAGTCAAAATGTGTGCTTTTACCAATTGACGGTAATGCATCTTAATTAAATATATTGATATAGTTGAAATTCGATAAATAATTTTATTATATTGGCGCAATAAAAAATGCTATCATTCTTATATAAAAATAAATATACATTAAAAAATATTAAATTTCTAATTTAAAATTGATTTTAGAAAGAAAAAGAAAGTTATGCCGAGAAATCGGTTTGGTGTCTAAGAAAAACCATAATGTTGAGCAGTCGGTTTGAGGAAGATCAATTTCCTAACCTGACTTAAAACAAATATAATGGAATCCTGTTTTGGATTCCTGATGTGATTATAAAATAACCTTAGTTAATTACAGTTAGAGCACATTAATTTTAGGAATCAGAATCTTAAACTAGATTATTTTCTTTTTGGTATCAAAAGCCTATAATAGAAACATCAACAAGTTTCTAATGAAAAGAATGATCAAATTTGCTTCAGCAAAGACCACGCTAATTCATTTTCTCTCCTTAGTTCATATACAGGTTAATGAGTTTTTTTTTTCTAAAGTAATTTAAATTTTTATGTTGATCATCAAAATGGACAGATTTTTTAAAAATGACAACTTGACATGATTTGATTACCTTGTCACTCACGATTTGGTTGTATGAAAGTGAAATCGTGACCAAACTTACCTATTCTTAAAAATCTACTTATTTCCATATTAAACTAAAAAACTTACACCACTTTAAAAAATAACGGTTAATGAAACTGGATTTTGTCCTTTAATTAATCGTGAAGTCATATCTTAGTAAACCAAAAATTAGACTTACTTGTCTTTAGAGGTCCAGCCAGACAAATCCGTAACGACCTTCAACGCTTGTCTCCACATCCGAATCTCATTGCTTCCATACCTCTCCGCATGCTTCGCAAAAGCTTCGGAGAAAGTTCCTCGTTGATGCCTTACGTCTGAGGGATCCACGTCGTAAAAGATCGGCAGAACGTTGCGACCGAACTTCGCTCGCGATTCCAGAATCCTGAGGAGCTCGTCCAAGCACCACCGCGAAGAGGCGTAGTGCGGCGAGAGAACCACCACGGAACACAGAGACTCATCGATCGCCTTCAGAAGCGCGTGCGCGATGACTTCTCCTCTCTCAAGCTCTTCGTTGTCTCTGAAAACGGCAAAGCCGCGTCCCCTAAACGCAGCGTAGAGGTGGTCCGTAAAACCGTTCCGTGTGTCCTTTCCTCTGAAGCTCAGAAACACGTGAAACTTCCATGCCGGAGCATCACGCACCGATGCCATTGCAATGGAATTTGGAATCACAGTTTCGTTTGCATCGATCGTCGCTCCTTCACACTCTCACTTTCACTCTCTCTCACTTTCACTCTCATAAGCGTTGATATTTATTGAAGTGATTGAACTTCCAACGACTCAATTACAAGTCACAATTTATAGGCTTCAAACATTTCTTTTTGTTTAATCCTAATTCAGAAACTGGACTTGGTAAGATTAACGCATTTCACTACTCCTTAAGCTAATACCAGTGTTTAATAAATTCTTTAAAATATAGCTTATTCTAAGAATACTTTCTAATTTTTTATTTATTTAACTTTTTATACTTTAATTTTTTATTTATTTATCATTACTTATTTTAAGTATATACAAATAATTAATTATTATATTGCTTTTAATATTTTAAATAATTTTCAAATTTTTTTCTGCAGTTTAAAATAAAATAAAAAAACATTGAAGTACCTAATATTTCTTTACACGATGTTATCTGAAAATTGTAAAAAATAATTTTAATGTAAAAATTGTTTATTGCTTCAGAATATATAAAGTAAAACTTATCCAGCTATTATTTAATAACTATCTTGTCGATTGCTAGTTAAACTTAAATAACTAGAAAATAAAATTGTTATTAAACAGAACACATAGACATAGAGATTAGGTTTTTTGGTAAATTTTGATGAATTAAAATATCATAAATTTAAATAAAATAAAATGAAAACACACTCTTAATCAATTTAGAAAAATAAAGACTTAAATCTAGTTTTAGTTGTGAAACTTTAATCCTGTAAAGTTTCAATTACAGAATTTTTTCTCCAGTTTTTCAAAAAGTTAAACAATTTTAGTACATTGAGTTAGTTAGTTTGAACTTAAATGAACTGATTTTAAAATAAGCAATTTTACAATATCACTTATTAAGAAGTGGATAATTTTTTCTTATTAAAATAAATAAAAATTAATTTAAAATATGTAAAAATATTTATTTATAAAATAAAGACTAGGCAAATAAAAAAATAAAAAATGCTTATTTTATTAAATAAGAACTTTTTAAAAATAAATAAACATTAACAGACTCATTGGATTGTTAACATATATGATAGAGTAAAATATATAATAGTTAAGGATTTTTTTATTATTTTTGCATGATTGTTTGTTCCGACGGTTGTTGTATGGATTCAAAGTTAAGAATTAATATATTTTTCAAAACTTTGCGTTGAAGGATTAACATGTATGAGGCTAGATTGTAAGATTGCTATGTGGGTGGATGTCCAATGCGGAATATATTATTATATTGCTCTCACTTTGATAAATGGTTTTATTTTGTAATAGGTTCTAATATAATGGATACTTGCTTTCAATATATAAATATTAAGATAGAAAATCATTATTTGATAAAAAAAATAAGATATTAATTTTATATTCGACGCGAATAAAGATAATGATATATATATATATATATATATATATATATATATTTTTTAAATTATTGTCAAATTCATATATGTTTATGTTTCATAATTATTTCTCTAATTAGATCCATATTAGATAATTCTAAGTTTGAGATTTTGATTAGTACTAACAAATATTAATTTTTATTTTAATTAAAAAAATATTAAGATGAAAAGTCTATAATATGTGTATAATATTTGTTAAGTGAATTACATTATAATGTTGTGTTGCCATTTGTGGGTGTGTTGTGACACATTATGGTTGTGTGGTAAGTAATACTTGAGATGATAATCTAGTCCCAAAGATCATAGTATTAAACACATAACTCATTATAGAAAGGAAACTTCCCCTTAATCACATAGATAAGATATCAAGTGGTGAAAAACTGAATGATGTTCTTGTATCAAGACTTTCTATAATATATGCAATGAACCACCATAACATAAAAAACTGAGGTTGATATTTACCAATGAGATTTCGATGCATTAGGTGTTAGTCTTTGTAGGAACATGCTTAATACGAGTTTTCAAAAAGGTGCTAAGTGTGGCAAATTACACTATTTAACTATTATGTAATTGAAGATTCTTGTATTGTTAAATATAAGTGATTCCATTATAATTTATTGTGTTTGTTCTTGTGTGAGAGTGTGATAAGACTAGTGTTGTTTACATGTATATCATGTTGTGCGATGTTTATTTAAAATAATTAGTAAACCCTTATGTGTGTATGTGAGTTGTTATTATCATACTTGGTACAAAAGTATATCATGTTGCAAATACCAATAAAGGAATTTGTCAGATTTAAGAAGATGATTTCACTTTCCTAGTATTTTTTATATGTAATATGTTCACAAAGGTATATAGTTTTGAATTTTAGTGGTCGTAATAATATATACAAAAATATATCCGTGGATGCACATAAAATTTGTGTATATGTGTGTGTATCCAACTAGAAGATCTGCAAATTAAAAGGGGAGTTAATTGTATTTGTGGTATCAAAGTACTTTGATCCTTTGGGTAAAATTATGGAGAATGGATATTTTGTGTTTGATATGTAGAGTTTTCTAAACTTATTTCTTTGTGTGTTAAAGATGGTGAGTAGATCACCTACTTCTAATCCTACATTAGATATTCCCCAAATGGAATAAATCATAAAGGCGACAACAACCACATTGTAGTAGTAAAGTGTCAGTGTAACTCAACAACATCAGAATGCATTGCATCAGTTTGAAACCAACGACTAGACAGATAACTGAGACAACTCCTTAGTTTATCATCATACATAATATAACTCAACTACTTTATGAGGCATAAACTTGTGAACTCATTGGGTGATCTAGTCTAAATCATCTAGATTAATGAATTAGAGATATAAATAAAATATTTTATGTAATTCAAATTTTGGAAGAAAAAAATTTGTCTTATTTTGTGTATATGTTGACAAACGAGACTAAGTTCTAGTTGATGAGGATGAAAAAAATGACGAGTGTTAGAGGTGATGTTCTTTAATGAAACAATTTTAGAGAGAGATTCTTGAAGGAGTATTTTCCTCATGACGTCAGATATGGTAAGGAAACGTAGTTCACACAATTTGTGCAATGTGATATTTTCTATGTTGGAGTATGCTACTAAGTTTAAACACTTAGCCATATTTTATACCCAAGTTAAGTTTGAAAATGGATTGAGATAGGAAATAAAGGAGGTAATGATTCCTTTATCTATCAAAGAGTTTCTCACTTCTTGAAAAAGCTGAAGTGGTTAAAAGATTGAAGGTTAGCAATATAGTGATAAGAAGTTAGACACATGGTACTTTTGGTGGTAGTAAGAAAAATAACAAAAAGAAACCACAATACTAGGCACAATCATCTAAAGGGAATGAGTCAGGATCTCAACAATAGTTCTCCATGAAATGCTTTAGATATGGTGTGCCACATATGATTAAGGATACAATCCTCTTCTTAGATGATCTGCTTTTGATGTTAGAAGCTAGGTATTTGGCTAGAGATTACAGGTCTACGAAAGAATCAACTTCTTTTGGGACAATACAACAGAAACCCTAAAGTAGTGAGTAGAGACCTAAAGCAACAGACTGAGTATTTGTTATTAGTGTAGCTGAGGCTTAATAGTCAGACACTCTAGTATAAGGTAGATATTTTATTGCATGTTCAACATTAAGCGTATCATATGATTCTAGGGCAACACATTATTTTTTAGTTTAGTTTGAGTGTTAAAAAATTATGAATTCCTTTTAAAAGAATAATATTTTGATTTGTTAGTATCTACATCAATACCTAGTATGGTGATTGCATCTACAATTTATTTTTGTATGTGTTGTGATTGTTGAGGGACACAAGTTCATAATTAATATAATATGTATGCCTTATATATTACTTAGGATGGATTGATTATCTTCCAAATGGATTTTAATATAATGTAGTAAAAAAATGTTAATATTTCATAATTTTAAGTGAGACAACATATGTTGATTTGATTTCCCTTGGTTTATGTTAGACATTCATAATTAGCTTATATATAACTTAAATGCGCTTTAATTAATTAGAGCTTATATATAACCTATATGCGCTCTTATTAAGTATATTGAATTCATTTAATAGTTTTTTAGTTTTAGAAATTCTCTTTTCCTTTCCTTTTTTTTCCCCAATTTTCCAATTGTCTTTTTCTTAACTTTTCTCCCAATTTTGAAATTATCTCTTCATTTTTTTTCTCTTTTGTGTTTTTCATTCTTCATCAATGGAGAACTAATTCTTGAATATAGTTTTGCATCGATTGCTTAACGCTTAGAATTTGTTTTTCTTCTCTCTAATATTGAATTTTCACTTTATGATATTAAATTGCGTTTTGATTTCTATAAATCAAATTAGGAATTGGTTGAATCTTAATTTAATAATTGTAAATGATATTTTGATTTGATTCTATTTATCGTTCAATGATATTTGTTTGATTGAATTAATTAATTGAACTAATTAGTTGTTCAAACTTGGATGAATCTAAATCTTCCTAAAATTGTGAGATGAAGAATTATGAGTTTTGAATATGTGAATTGACATTTTATATTTTTCTTCCATTCTTTTGTTTTATTTATGTTTTCATTTCAATTTGTTGCATTCTAAAGCTTCCAAAAATAATTTATATAAGAACAATATTAAACATTAAATATAATACAATTTGATAATCGACATAAATTATGTTCTATATTACAAAATTTTATAGAAAACATGGAATTCATAACAACATTGAAAATTCATCGATGATTAAAGAATTGGAATTTGTTAAAACTTTTAGAGCATGAACTTAAATGGGACAATGATATTTAATCATTTTAGTTGCACAATGTGAGTTGTGACTTAGGATTTTCTTCGCAGGATCGAGGATAAAGACTAGCATTATAAAAAAATTTAGTTACAAATAAAATTAAAGATTATTCTCTGGGATGTGATGAAATTATTGAGATTTAGAGAAAAAAAATATGTATGCATATATGGTGATGATTAATTGAATAAAATGATTCTTTATGAAAATTATAAAAGTAACTCAAGTCTCCATACTTGTATGAATAGAATGTATCATGATTGAGACAATATTTTTTGGTTGTATAATATAAAAATATGTTACTATATCGGTCAGAGCCGAGTAGACCAAGTCACTCGGTATTAGAAGCCAACTGACCGGATAGATTCAATATATTAAGATAAAATAAAGAGATACGTGATTGACTCATGCTATAAATCCAATAACACGCGATAAATCAAGTAATGTTGTTTTAGCAAAGATATGCATTAAGTATGATCCATAAACGAAATAGCCCATTACGAGCACTATAAATAAACATTGCCACACAAGATACGCTTTTATCAATTTACATCATACACTCTCAATACAAAGTACTTACTTGGTCATCGAATAACCTTCTGCAGGTTAATTCCCAATCGAGTGCCAAGGAATTGAAGAGTTGAAGTCCTAAGAAGCACAAGAAGAGCGAAGGAGGAACGATTGAGCACAAGGGAATGAATATGATAAGATCGACCAATATCAATGACAATTGTTACTACCATTTCCAATTCCAAGCACTATCTAGGCCTACTTTAGTTTATACAGGTACAATTGGCGCCCACCGTGGGGCCGAAATAGTATTGAAGAGTAACAAATGGTATCAACAAGGCAGATGCTCAGACTCATCAATCAACCAAGCTTCACCAATCAGAATGCACTGTTATTTTGAAGGAGGAACCTAAGGGAAATCCTTTTACTAATCAAATCATGGAAGCATAACTTCCTCCTAATTGGAATGACAAATGGGAGGAGATCAGGCAAAACTCTATAAATAGAGCATGACCCCCAAAAAGTGAGTCCCCCCTCATCTCATTATGACTTCCACACGTTTAGGAAGTTTTCAATTATGATGAAATTCCGAACACTTTTCAGTTTAGGAAGTTTTGCCTTAACATGGTAGTCCCTCCCGATGCCTCAAGGCTTGACTCGGTCAAGGAAACTTTGCCTTAACATGATAATCCCTCCCAATTCCCAAAAATTTGGCTCTGCCAAGGAAGTTTTTCCTTAACATGGCAATCCCTCTCGATGCCCAAAGACTCAGCTCGGTCCTGCCTTAACATGGCAATCCCTCCTGATGCCCAAAAAATCGACTTGGTCAAGGAAGCTTTGCCTTAACATGGAAATCCCTCCCGATGCCCCAAGGCTCGACTCAGTCAAGGAAGCTTTGCCTTAACATGGCACTTTCTCTCGATGTCCCAAGGCTCAACTCGGTCAAGGAATTTTTGTCTTAACATGGAAATCCCTCTCGATGCCCTAAGGCTTGGCTTTGTCAAGGAAGCTTTGCCCTAACTGTTGGGTCTATTAGTGTCTAAGTTCAAGAGGGGAGGGGTGAATTGAGCTTATAAAATTTTCGCAAGAACACACAATTTTTCAGTATACCAGAGACAAAAAGAACATATTGATTTTACATGAAACAGATTGATTCTTCAGAGCAGTCTAGCACAATTTGACTTTGTTCAAATTAAAATTGTAATCAGCAGAGAGCTATAACAGAATCAGATTAATTTGATTTTATGAGTA
>Ga0123342_1004093_pt1 | contig 22686 bp, 9 predicted proteins | sample Turbeawhitnodule_FD_89960 | JGI IMG/M metagenome (GOLD analysis project Ga0123342, IMG submission 89960) | Root nodule microbial communities of legume samples collected from Mexico - Turtle bean Mexico white nodule | ecosystem: Host-associated > Plants > Roots > Nodule | place: Mexico: Nepantla... | reverse complement strand
TAAAAAAAATAATATAAAAAAAAAAAAAAAAATAAAAATATATAAAAAAATTAAAAATATATATATATATATATATATATATATATATATATATATATATATATATATATATATATATATATATATATATATATATACTTTCTATGAAAAAAATAAAAATAAATAGAAGTATTAGGAGTACTCTAACCCTTTTAAAAAAAAATACTCACATATTACACCTCTTCCATAACTTAAAATCTAACCATGTCAACCATAACAAAATAGACTCTTTAATGAAGTCATTTACTAAATTATATAAATATTGTAATGCATGTTTTTGTAGGTTTGGAGAAAATAATTTAAATGAAATGAAAAGGAAAATGTTTTCTTTTTAAAATATTACAAATAGAAAATAAAATGTTTATAGTTTTTTTTTTATAAATATTCTTCTATTTTGATTTTCAAGATATTTGTTTAGGTTATCGTTTAGATTACGAAACGATTTAGGTTTGAGATTACTCTATTAGAATGAAACTTGTTTGCATCTTCAATCGTATTCATTATTTCTTTGGTTACTCCACAGAATTATATATATTTATGCATACTCCTTAAATATGTCAACTAATTTTTGGCCTTTAAGTATTTGTTGTTGGCAATATAAGATTGTGTTGATTTGACTGATCCACATCAATTCATGCCATTCTCAAGATATAAAATATGAAAAAGCAATAGCACATTCATGCCGCTCGTATTAAACAACTAATTAACAACTGCTTGTTAAATTTAATGGCTTTTCTTATATATGAGAGAGCATGCATACCTGTTTTCTTGTATATATTATACTAATATTCTCTTTATTTTAATAATCATTTGGTAAAGATTGGAATTCAAAGTCAGTTCATTTCATAGAAGAGAAATTAAAATAGGTGACGTGCTGGTAGGTATTAATTAGTAAAATTCATTATATGACTCTTTGGGTACTTCCAGTGTTTGATTTATGGACTAGTAATTAGAATGTCCTTTAAATTATCTCCACCGTGAAATAAAATCAGTGATTGAGCTTTATTGAAACAAACACATTGTTTCATTAAACACAAATTCAATCCTATATCCTTTTCGGAACAATCTCAATTTCCATTAGTTTTGTGCAGTATTAGCACTATTTTAACTTGCAGTGCCAGCCTACAACCAAGACATGAAAAACAAGTACAAGAATGTTGATTTCGACACTACTTTCGTCTTCCCTTATGAGTTCTCTTAGACGATCCAGGTTTGTGGCATGTTCAAAGAGTCCTCGTAGACTAACATCTTCACAGTATATGCTATTTGTTAGAACTAAATAGCTTACATCAGTCAAAGTTTTATTATAATATTTTGATTATTATTATATTTTTTTTATGATTATCAATAATAATATAATTAATAAAATAAAAATTAATATTATTATATTATTAAATATTATTAATATTATTAATATTATTAAATAATATTAATATTATTAAATAGTTTTAATATTATTAATTTTATAATATTAATAATATGTATACTTATTAATTATGATTATTATTATTTATGAATATTAATTATGATTTTATAATTATTCATATTATAATAATATTTTTAATATTATGTATAGTTTATAGGTAATAGAGATCTGTGGGTAAAAGTTTGTAAGTAATAAGATCCGTTGGTAATAATTGGTAGGTAATGTTGAATTTATCTATAGATTCAGAATCTGTGGGTAATATCCGTAGGTAACGTTGAATTCACCTACGGATTAAGATTCGTAGATAATATTGATTTTTTTTTTGTAGTGTGGGACTATCAATAAATATATAGTCTCACACACGAATTGACAAGTTTCGGTATGAGGGATTGTGTTAAAGATCTTACATCGACTAGATATAAAAATATTTCATAGTATATAAGTAATTACAAATCTCACTTTATAAGCCGATTTTGTAAAGTTGAGTTAGACTTAAAATCCACTTTCTGATATTACCTTAATTCATCTTATCTACTTTTCAAAATTTTGTTAAAATAATATATTTTAATTTCTTATCATCATATTTTAATTTATGTAATTTATATTATTAGTAAACTCAAGCTGTCTTATTCCAAAAATTAATTTTAATATTCAACACCTTAATCATAAACTAAGTTAGACTATGTATATGTTGTTTTTCAATCAAATGACCTAATAAACTTATAACTTTTATCCACAATATTAAATTAAATTTATTCAGTATATTTTTTTAATCCTTTTCATTTATTTTCATTTAAGTTGAAACAAAAATTAACTTGAAAGTGGACATAAGGAACAAAATTAAGAAAACTAAAATAGATCAATTTTTATTAAATTTAACACTTAATTATCATTGGTTAATTTGGAAAGTTCAGAAAGTGAACCACTGCACAAAGAATCAACCTAAAATAATACATGCAGCTTAAGTTAATGGAAAAACATTATTATCAAGCATTTATGTCAAGCAAATAAAATATATTACTAAATTACTAAAAAAAAGAAGAAATCAAGGCACTTATGTCAAGTCCAATTTATTACAATAGATAGAAAATGGTAAAATGTAGAAAATAAAATATGTCAAAAGTCAATTGAAAACATAATAAAAGTATAAATGTAATTACAAAATATGCTGGGCAAATCTTCTTGTGTGTATATACTATTGGAGTAATTTCAAGTTCATGTGAATTGTATTGAACTTTTGATACTTTTGTGCTATAAAATATCGATGAAAACGTGTAAATGATTAAAATGTTGAACACTTTTTTATATTGTACCGTTTTGAGTGGGATAATCATTTTATCAATTTGGGAATTTTATAATTATCTTACGTTGAGAAATCTTGTGAGATAATCTGATAAGCAAATTACCAACTAGACTCCACAGAACAGCAAATTACCTGCACCTGAAGACCAGACGCCCCCTCCAACCCTATGAATGGTTACCTTCCTTACACTCTCAATCTCACATTGATGCGAACTCTAGAGCCAATTGGTCACCCACACAAACTGGGTTGAAGCTAAGACGCCCTTCTTAAACCTGCTACTACCACCAAGGCAACCAAAAAAGCATCTACAATTACCACCTCTGCTGCTAAAAAAGCTTAACAGGACAAGCAAACCAACCCCTGGTAGTGGTGCTTACACACCCATTCCTTCCAAAAAAATGCCAATCCACATGTAGCTGAGAGCACCTTAGCCTCACGGTATACACTAGGATCAGCTTAGAGTACTGCCAATTCAGAGCTAAATCCACCCCCAACCACACCACAACAGTACTGTCCCTACTTCAGCACCAATCTGCAGGTGACAAACCAGCACCAAGGACTACCTATTACCCAAAACTTTTGATGCACAAAACAGGTTCATGTGCCAATCCGAAAACACATAGTGAAATGAGCCTACTCTATTTTTCATCCACAACCACGATTTTAATTGAACCATTTGAAAAATCTCTTTTGCATCTACTACTCCTTACTTGAAAGTAATATGATTCCTTTGCTTCCATATGCACCGCACAACTGCCGCCCACATACCTTTCCAAACCAAATTATGTTTAAGAGAGACTTGTGGCAAGACGAAGCTCTCGAAATGGCACTTGACTTCTTTATGTTGGCCAAACACAATCTAAATCCATCTAAAACATAGCGCGTGCACCCACTGAGCAATGATACACTCTACAAAAAGATATTGTGATGACTCATCTGCAGCTTGGCACATCACGCAAGATAAGGGGGTCACCACGCCTCTTCTAGATAAGTTTGTTCTTGTAGGAACTCTATCCAAAAGAATCCTCCACGCTGTTGTCAACACATTTGGGAAAACTTTAGATTGCCAAAGCAGCTTGAAGATGCTTTTATGCTACTAGCTTGATTTGATAGGTGAACATAGGCAGATTTCATAAAGAAATCCCTGATGCATCAACTCCCCACACCTGCACATCCTTGACCTCCCAATGCATCTGTACCCTAGAAATCAGTTTAAGCATTTCATCTTCTTGTGTAGCTTCCCATTGGAACCTAACTCTCCTCCAACTCAACCTCCACCTCCATTCGGAATCTTTCCACCCTTCTACCTCACCCACCTTTTTCCCTTGGCCTAAGGATAGAGATACGAGAGTGTTACCATTACACTAAGCATCCTCCCAAAATCTTACCTTGTCCCCTCCTCCCACTTTCCATTCTATTGCTCCTTGGAACCAACTCGCTGCTTCACCCTCTCCGCAACTTTTACATAAATCTCTCCACCACCAAGTTTGAAACTTCAGACTAGCCGAATCACGATCAAAGCTTGTGCCATATTTAGATACAATAATATCTTTCCACCTCCCTTTTTTCCTCACTCAAAAGTCTCCACTTCCATTTAGCCAAGAGAGTAGAATTGAACTTTCTGATGTCTTTAATACCCAACCCACCATCTTCTAGGGGTTTACATAGGTTTTCCCAACTCACCCATGAGATGAAACTCTTCTCCCTTCTCCAACCCTACAAAAATCTCCTTTGGATGCAAATAATTCTATTATACACCGACTCCGGTGCTTTAAAGAAAGATAGGTAGAAAAGAGGTATAAATGATAAAACCACTTTGACCAAGCATAAACTACCGGCCAAAGATAAGAAACGACTCTTCCAAGCGCTTAGTCGAGCACTAACTTTGTTCACAACTGGCTCACAAAATTGTTTCTTCCTCGGATTACCTCCCACTTCTAGCCCGAGGTATTTAAATGGTACACACATAAAAGAACAGTGTAAAGACTTGGCATAAACCTCAAGAGAATGCCTCTTGGCATTAATACCTGTCAGCTTCAACTTAAAGAAATTGATTTTGAGGCCAGACGCCATCTCATAACACCTTAGAATAGTCTTCAGAGACATTAGCATAGGAAAAGAGTATCATTTACAAATTGGAGCACACATGTTTCGACCTCATTGCAACTCACTTTCACTCCTTTGAGCAAGTTAGCTTTGGTCGCCTGTCTAACCAACCCAAATAAACCTTCAGCAACCACAATGAAAAGGAATGGGGCTAACGGATTCCCCTATCTCAACCCTATCATTGGGTTGAACTCCTTAGTAGGGCTACCATTAACAAAAACTGACACTGATGTAGACTCCAAGCATCCCCTGATCCACATGATCCATTTACTTTGGAACCCCAACCTCGTCAACATATAATAGAGAAAATCCCATATGAGTCATATGCCTTTTCATAGTGCACCTTCAAGCATAGCCCTCTCATCCTTTTCTTCTGGAGCTCCTTAACAACCTCATTTGCTAGAACACTATCTAACATCCCTCTATCCTTCAAAAAAAGTCGATTGACTTTCATCGATAACCATAGGGAGCACTTTCTTCATCTAATAGGAAAAAACCTTTGTTATATTTTATAGAAGGAGCTTATAAGCGAGATAGGTCTAAATTGATCTAGCTTTAAGGGGTCCCTCACCTTAGGCACAAGAGCTATAAAGGAGGCATTACATCTTTTGGGAACTTGCCTGAATCCTGAAACATAATAACAGTCTTGAGGATGTCATTCTTTAAAACCTCCCAATTATTCTTAATAAAGTTAAAGTTAAACCCATCAGGATCAGGACTTCATTCTTCTTCCTCTATACAGTTAGATATCATGCTCAAGCTTTCCTACAAGGGAATGGTCTTGAAATCAATCTCATCAAGGCAAACACCATAATCAAGCATAGCTCTAAATCTCTCCACAAACAGATTCTTTGCTTCACCATGTAAGACCTTCGGCTCTTCACTCCATTGATTCCCAACCTCCACACCCTTAAGTTCATTCCTACAACCTCTCCATCTGATGACAGAATGATAGAACTTAGAGTTGGAGTCCCCGTGTTTAAGCCACTTAGATTGAGCTTTTTATATGTACATGGATTCAATCTTTTTGTTACAGTCACTTAATTGACTTGCAAGATCAATTCTTTTCACCCTTGCATTACCCTCGAGGCCAAAAACATCATCTTGATTGTATAAAGCGTTAATTTTCTCCAAAATGCACTTTTTATTTATATAGAGTTATCACATGTTTAGAAATAGAGGTAGTATTAACATTTAGTTTAATAAATTGTGCTTAACTTAATGATATAATTTGCTTTTGTGTAGAAAAGAGTGACTTTGAACAACTTTGTTAGTATGTGTTGAGTGTTTTTAATTCTGTGTATTTTGCTCAAGCAAAACAGAGTTTAAAAACAAGATTTTAAATTTTGGAAATTTTTCCACAAACAAAGTAAAATATACGGTAAATAATTTAATTAATTTAAATATATAAAAAAATCTCACATCTCATTATTTAAATATTTTTAAAGATAAATATATTTATAAACTAATATTTTATATTTTTAAAATATTAATTTTTTTCTTACCATCATCATATAGTTTATAAGATTCAATAATTTTTTTTTACAAATTTATTCTAATTTTACTATAAAAAAATTAATAAATAAAAATCAATTTTAAAGATAAAAAATAATTAATTTTTATATTTACTAAATTGGATATTATTTTAGAGACTAAAATAGTTATTAATTTTAAATTAATTTTTATTATTAATAAATAATTTTTAAATTGATATCTAATTAGTTATCAAAATTTTTCTACAAAATTTAGAATCTAAATAATTGGTAGTTCAAAACCTTAATAACTAATTAAATAAAAACTATTTGTTAATAATAAAAATTAATTTAAAAATAAATAATTTTTTTATATATTTTTCATGAAGTGAAATTTATATAGAAATTTTAAAAATTAGTAAGTGTTATTTCTTAATAGCCTCATTTATAAATTTATTTGAAATGATAAAAGAAAAGTATGTAGATAAAAGTATTTTATGATTTTGAATCACACCTTGTGGAATGATAGAAACCACTTTTTGAGACACATGGTTTAATTTCATAAGGAAAAAAGTTAGTTAAAGTGTTGTATATGGTACACGAAATTAGAATAGCTAAAAAGCATGTGAAATAGTGTATTTACTTGGGAAAAGACAAAAACCCAACCCTGAGTTGGTAATTAGTTAAACTATATTATTCTAACTGTAAATAACTTGTCCGAATACATAGATGGGTGAGAAGAAAAGGTTGGTTTCCTGGGAAGAAGTTTTGTCAAAGATATTGGTTTCTTCATCTTTGCGTGGATTGTTGACAAATTTTTTACATAAAATCTATCCATTGAGTTGAGAATTTGGAATAATCTTATCTTCAAACCTAAATGCTGCTTTGTCTTTATTATCTCTAAACTAAGCTTCAAAATGTTGCCTTGTACCACTCAAACTTTCTTTCTACCTTTATCATCACCCATCCCTACTTTGCAAGATATTTCGAGCACCAATATTTTAAACCAAAAAAATAACTCACTCAACTCCAATTCTTTCTTTTTTTCGAAACCAACTTTAATTCAATTAAAATAAAATAAAAACAGAAGAAAAACCCGTTCTTTCTTTCACAAAAGAAAGAGAAAAAATAGTATAAAAAAAGGTTGTGCTGTGTGCTCCACGTCAAAGAGGTGGTGGAGGTGGAGGAGGATAACCACTGGTATCTGACCACGACGAAGGTGGAAACTCTGACCCGCTACCACCGCCTCCTCCGCCGTGAGGCTGCTGTCCCGGCGGCCGGAAAACTCCCATTTGCTGGCTCGAAAACAGAGGAAAGGAAGCAGAGGATGGTGCATACGCAGGCGGTAACGGCGATGAAGAAGATTGCAGCGCTGCCATTTGCGAATCATAGAACCACTGCTCGAGTCCATGGAAATCCCCCGTGCTCCGCAGCAGCTGAGAATACCCCCAGTAGTCTCTAAGCAAATCAGAGGAGCTCTGAAACGGTGCTCCCTGCATCACCGCCGGAGAATAGCCTGTCACTGCAGGAACATCACTTGAGCCTGCGAGTGCGGTGGCGGGAAAATTGGGAAGGTGAGGAGGTCGAACCGCGGTAACGTTTTCGGGGAAGTTGAGTTTGGCTCTGTTACCTCTGAACCTCAATGCGGCTTCATCGTAAGCTCTGGCGGCAGCCTCGGCGGTGTCGAAGGTGCCAAGCCATACTCTCGCCGCTTTGTGAGGATCGCGAATCTCCGCCGCCCATTTCCCCCACGGCCTCTGCCTCACCCCTCTGTATCTCCTCCTCCTCTCGCCGCTTTCTTCCTGTGACGCACTCTGTGACGAACCACCCTCACCCCCACTCGCGGCAGCATTACTCTCATCTTCACGCGCTCTTTTCTGCCCAACCCAGCCCGAACCCGAGCCCGAGCCCGAACCCAAAAGAGCAGGAGACAAGTCTGGAGAAGGCGCATGCATAAAACGTGACATCATGGGAAAGCCAGTAGCCGGGACCCACTCCGTGTTGGTCTGAGCAGAGGCAGAAGGTGACACCGCATGGGCTGGAACCGAACCTACAGTACTCCCTTGCACTGGCACATCCCTCGGGCTGAAAGTCTCTTCCGCGTCCTCTTCGCCGCCAGGCTCCGCCGCGAAGTTTCCCGAACCGGAAGATAATCCCCTCTGATGCGCCACCGTTAATAATCACGTGTGATTAGAAGGTTTGTATATTGATCCGATCCAGTTGATTATTCGTTCTGAGAAAGAAAGTTAAACACGTTATTGTATGTATATATAAGGATGGGTAAGAGAAATGGAACATGATGAGGAGCTGGCTAGCCCCCACAGCAACAGTGACCTTGTTGCGCCTCTATTACTCTACCTTCCACCATGCATACACATAATTAAACACGCTCCACTACCACTACCTTTCTTTCTTTTTATTCTTCCCAAATTCATAAACAACTTAAGTATCATAAACAAAAAGTCAAAAATAAAACTCTACCAATAAATAAACAAATATATATGTGGTTGCTGTTGCCGCCTCTGTGATTATTTTGCCATCTGGATTCACACACACCTAGAGAGATTTTGACTGAAAATGAAAGGAGGATGCAAAATGGAACTAACTATCTGCACTTTCTGCAAATCCTTGCCATTGTCGGTTTCCTTTTTCAGATACACAGAAACAAGGAAACAGTGATCATCTTTGAGTTGAATTCTATGCCCAGTCAAAGAGAGAGAGAGAGAGAGAATACATATACATACTTTAATTATTTTGGCCTCTCCTACTTCTTATTAGCCCATACTTAACTCAAGGATCTGGTTGAAAAACAAACACTAAATAAACTCTGGATTAAGCCATGACTCACTCAAGATTTGCTTAAATAAGGTAAATATTAGATAAGCCTTAAGATGTGCATCACTGTGGATTAGGTTGGGAATCACTGCTCAAATATCTGTTTATATAATATGTTTACCATTTCACTGTCATTCAATTTTATAAAAAAACGATATACACAATACTAAAAGTTAGATAAAATTATAATTCAAATTTTTTATCTATAAAAAAATTCATATTATATAATCAATTTATAAGATAGATATTTACCTGAGCTTATATATTATATGAAATGTTTTTTTATTTAGTTGATGCATTATTTTTAACACACCTTCTTACACTAAATCTACAAATTTACGTGAGAGATTATATATTTATTATATAAATAGTTAGTAAGTTTATAATGTTTAATAATATTTTTTTCTTATAACTTCTATAAATGATGATAAAAAGAATATTAAAGTTGTCATTTTAAAATCTCGTGTATTTTAATTATTAATATTTATTTTAATCACTCTTGTACATAAAATCTATCATGTAAAACACACTGCTGTAACTCTCTGTTTTCAATTCTTACATATAAAAAGAACAATAGAAATGTATAATAGTTCTCATAAATGGATTGTTTGAAATTTAATTTGTTGAATTATATTTGAGACAGTTGTTATCGCAAAGGAAATGAGGAATTGTATGGTCAAAACACGCATCTGGAACTCAGACAACAATTCCATGCATGATTGTATAACGTTGTTAAAATAAAAGCAAACAGAATAATACATCATTTGACCTAATATGTATACTAGGTTGTAGGAATATTAAAGAGGAGGGTGAGGGTTAAATCCAACATCTAAGTTAGGCATCAACTCCTTACCGAATTTTTGAACTTCAACGGAAGGTTTTTGAGAGGCAGTGTATGTTGCGCATGATCCAAACAAAGAGAATAAGATAGTGAAATTAAAAGGGAAGTTCATAAAATATAAAATGAAATTAGTTATAATTAGATGATATTAAAGTGGGAAGTAGTGAAAATTGTGTGGAGTATATTGTTTTAAACTCACTCTTTTGGAGTTGTATGGAGAGGTGAATATTGTGTGGTTTGTATTGTTTTAAACTAACTCTCTTTTGGAGTTATATGGATCGGTGGACCTTGTCCTTATAATGAACTCATCATTCAAAAAAGAATAAAGACAATTTTCTATCTCATTTGTTTGGATTGGTGTGAGGATCGGAAGAAAAGAAAGCAAAAATAAAATTGTTTGGGATTGGAAGAAAAAGAGTGAATTTGAATAGAAAATTTATAATAGAAGTGATAAATGTAATTCACAAAATTTGATAGTATATTTAAAAAATAATATATAAAATAAATTATTTTACTTGATACTCAAATTTAAATGAATTAATTTTATTTATTATTTTAATATTTTTTATTTACAAAATATTTACTAGTAAAAAAAGAAAGTTTAATTATACAATTATACCATTCATATAATCGACTATATATTATTTTTCTTCACAAATTATAAAGAAAAGTCAATATATTTATTTTATCCTAATTTTCGTATAGATTCTAATAACAATCACATACTATATCGGTTAAATATCATATAATTATTTTAAAAAAATTATATCACCCGACATATTACATCAGTTCGTATGAACAACCATGTATTAGAGGAATAGAAATCACATAATTATTTAAAAAAATGTAAAAAATTAATTCTTGCTACATATTACATTGATTCATATGAAAAATCAATGTAATACGAACACTTGAATCACGTAATTATTTAAAAAGAATGTAAAAATATATTGCAAGCTACATATATTGCATCGATTCGTATGCAATATATAGGCTTTTTTTACTTTGTTCTTTCACGCTCATCATTTTTCGCTTCTTCTCCTTCTTTGCATCGGTGTAGAGGTTCCCTTTTTCTCTTAATGACGTTGCGTCATTTTTCTCTCACAGGTTCTGTTCATGTCTCCCAAATCATTGCATTTTGCATCCAAGAATTTCGTTAACGTCGTGTCGTCCTGCAGTTGCAGTCAGTGACTTTGAAGCATCACCACATGTGCTTCTTTGTAGTGTCATCACTACAATTTGTTCATGTTCTGCCACTGGTTTTTTCCTATTTTCGCCGCTGGTTTTATAGTTTCGCTGCTTCCATATTTGCTCTTTACATTGTTTTTTTCTATTACGAGAAAAAAATAGTTTAACGATAATTTATTTTTACAATATTAATTATTAAATATTAAAACATCCATTAATAATTAAATTATAATTTAAAATAGTTAAAAATTAAAATATTTGAATAGATAATATTATTTAGAAACTATTTTATAATTTTTTATTAATATAATAAAATTTATTTTAAATACCAATAATATTTTAGTTTATAAAATAATATATAACTTAATCAGTATAATAATTAATTATTTTTTTTCTAAAATTAATTGTTATTTAATAATTTTATTGCAGTGAATCTAAATTATCCAATTAATAAATTTTAATTAGTTATGCAAAATAAATTTTTATTAAAGTAATGATAATCAATTAGAATAATTTTAACACTAATTTTTCATAAGCAATTAAACTATTCCAGCTAAAACTTGAAAAAAAAAAATCCAATGCAGCAAAAATACAAAAAGATAATTTATAAATTATTAAGTACTATAAACATCATATAAAAAAATTCACAAATTTCTATAGCATATTTATATCTTAAATATTGAAGATTTTGAGTAAAATTCTTGACTATATATATATAACATCCTCTTCTTCTAACATTATTTTGTTTTAAATTTGTTAATGGAGTTGCCAAAGCTTGTCAGAAATAGAGGAATAGAAAATTGTGTTTGAAGTAGAGAAATGAGTTTGGAAAAGTGTAGGTGAGATAAACTAATTAGGAAAGAGTTTAGGGTTATGCTAACTAAAAGTTTAGGATTATGGCTAAACTTGGACAACATAAGCTTGTATTTCGGTTTCTAATTTCCATAAAAATTTTGGATTTTTCATTCCAAAACCCAATTTGAATGCATTCGCACAATTAGTTCCACATTTCCAAAAGGCAATTCCGCATTTGATTTTCCATAAGGCCATTCTGAAATTAGTTTTTCATAATCATATTTTGGAATTTATTTTCCATAAGGATATTCTGAAATTAGTTTTCCATAATATATTCGAGAATTGGTTTTTCATAATCATATTACTTTTGGTTTTTGAACTAAGTTTTAAAATAATATGCAAAGTGAAATGGTCAGAACAAGAGAGGGAGTTCTCAATCGAACTAGATACGACCAACTACATCTATTAGAAGATGTTGATTTTAGTTTAATATAATCTCATTCATTATTGTAGGGTATATGTCAGAGGATTGCAAAGACGTTGCAACTCATGGTGGATGAATGTGATGTCGTTGAAGGTACTCGTGCATGGAAATAACACACACAACCGTAATACTAGTTCGAGGAGGCACTGAGGAAAGGGTTGTGTACGTCAGGAGTCATTGATATACCATATGTAGTTTTTTATGTTATTTTCATATTCCTTTTTGTAATTGACAGATGGAAATGGTTTTAGTTTCATTGTTATGGAATTCATTGTTTGTTTACTATTTAAGTTAAAATGAGTTCATAATTAAATTAATTGGTATGTTCATAAGTGAAATGAATGTTTACATTTGCATTGTTTATAACTTGAAATAAAACATTTATAGATATCGTCTCATGAACATTATATGTGTAAAAGTTTGTGTCCTTGTTCTGCAATATGATAACCATGTTTGGACGGTTGGATAACAATGGTTATACCAAATATATCTATTGGTGGAATCGAGCAACCTTCTTTCATCTTAACGTACAATAGGAATTACAAATAAAGTTAAATAGTCCTTAACAACTTAATACAAACTTAAATAAGAACATGTACTTTGTAATTGGAGTATACCTAAATAAAATGATTTCCAAAAACGTCTCCAATTGAATAATGTGATGGTGGCTCAAATCAAATGATGATTGTGTCCTTAAAGAAAAAATAGTCATTAATTATTTTAAAGACAAAAACAAAAATGACATTATACCGACATGCAATAAAATATCTCATATCCAAAATGTTCATCCACTTAATTGTACCTTCCCACAAATGAAAGAATTGATATATGACAAATACGTACTAAAGAAGAGAAAATTTATCTTCCGAAAATCAAAATCCATAAACCAAAATTCCACTTCTAGATTCTATTTTCGATAATGCAATTTTCCTTTTCTGGAATGTAATTTCCGGAATGAAAAAGAATTCACTTTCTTATGTAATTTTAAACTACATAAAAATGGTTCCGAATTATTTTGAAGGTCTTTCTGGAATCCAATCACCAACACACTATCTTCATCATTTTCATCCCAAATCCATATTGAATCACACATTCTTAGGTCAATCACTTAATATAACCACCCAATCAGAACCACAACCTCTAATGCACCTCACCATAGATCATACCTCCACATTCACATACAATTCTCACTCTATTTTATTTAACGGTTCATCTTACCTACAAAAGCTACTATTTTTCTTGTAATATCTAATTAAACATAATTTCATTTAATTTTGAAATATTTTTGTTACTCTACTAGAAGTTATTAGTGAGGTTCTGGAAGTTACATTATGAACCAATAAGTGCAAGTGAAATTAAACTGAAAAGAAATGAGAGTAAACACAAGGTTGAATGGTTGATTAAAGCAAAGAGTTTTGACCTAGCGAGTACATACATTATTTTAACCTAATATATAATGATTACTCAAATTAACCAATAATAAGTTAACTGAAAAATACCATCACCTAATTGATGTATTAAGAACAATGGAAAACAATGGGGCAGGCAGCATGCATAATGCTTCTCTACCTTTATTTTTGTGGTGGGCATTCATTTTCTGATTTTTTTCTAGGGTTGTACAAATATTTATGGATATTTTTTTACCAACTCCTATCGAAGTGGTTTTAATAATTTAAAATTGTTAAAAAAATAAAATAGTATTTTAAATAATATATCAAGTATGATTAGGTTCTATTATAATTTATTTAAAACATTTGTATCCATATTTATTATTATAAAATTTTATCTAATTTCAAAATGGAAAGAAAATTGTAATATCCAATAAAAAGTAGTAGGACAGATAGTTTTATCTGTTATTCCGCTAGACATAATTAAAAGTATCTATTTGTGTTTAATGCTTTAATTTGTATACATATTATTCATATTATAATTAATATAAGTTTATAATTAAGTTTTTTATCTTACACAGGTAAGTTTTTTTTTAATTTTACATATATATATATAATACAAGAAAATTATTAAACTAATTTTATAAAACAAAAACAATTAATTGTTATATTAACTAAATTAAATATTATTTTAAAGACTAAAAAAATTATTGGTATCTAAATTAGTTTTTATTATTGATAAATAGTTTTTAAATTGTTATCTAATTAGCTAACAAGGTTTTAGCTACCAATTATTTAGATTTTAAAATTGTTAGTTAAAACCTTAGTAGGTAATTAGATACACATTTAAAATTATTTATCAATAATATAAATTAATTTAGATATAAAAAAAAATTTAGTCTCTCTAAAATAGTATCTAAATTTAATAATATTTTGAAATACTATATGAACGAACTGTATAAACCTTCCATTGGTTAATTCGCTGTTTAGTGTTAAATTCAACTTAAAACTTGTCTTTTTATTTATAAATATTAGTTTTATTAGTGTGTGTTTTTCCTACTTAAAGTCTTTATAATTTACATTTTTTGTAATATCTCAATTAAGTTTAATTTTGACGCATTAAAAAAAGTATACTTTTATTTAATCAATTGGTTCTAAAATTTAAAAATTAATATTTTTAATTATGCGATTGCATGATGATATATAAAACTTTTATATTTTTAATATATTTCAAATAAATTCATAAATAATGAATGATACAAAGTTAAAAAAATGTGAAACTAATATATAGAAATTAAAATATTATTTGTTTATATTGTACTATAACCTAACCCTTGAAACATTTCGAAATATGAGGAGTCATGATCCCGTTTGACAGACAAGTAGCCAAACAATGTTTTCCACTATGAGGGGTGCAAAGTGGCTGGTATAACCAAACACTTACGTATTTATAGTGGGTCTCACTAATTATCGTCGTTAAAATATTATTAACGAATTTTTAAAAAAATGGTAAAATAATGTTAAAACACATTAAAAATAAACATATTTTTAGTTTTAATTTGCTTTTTAAAATCTGTGAATACTATATATATACCCGAAGGCACCGACCAGTGGTGGACATGTGCAGGAAGAGGGTTCTTCTATCGTTTTCATGAGCACAGACCATGGTGCAGGTGCAGGTGCAGGTGCAGGTCAACTGCAATCTGTATCGTCGACTAATCATTCACCATTGTTGCTTTTCAAATTCATTTTTTAGGTTTGGCACGTGTTTTATTTTGTTGTCTTCTACTTTCAAAGACACACCAAAACCATCATTCAAACTTTTCTATTTATTACAATTTCATTTTAGGAAAGTTCTTTGAACTTGTACAAATAAGCTAGATTCCCCAACTTTTTCATAAAAAAATTCAGAAAAATAAAACTAAACAAATTTTATCTAACAATTAACATGTAAAAATCGTTTCTTATAAAGTTTTAAAATATTTGGAGCTTTTATTTTTAAACTATACATAAATTAATTTTAACTTGTAATAAAAAAATTAATTTCACTTTATATATATATATATATATATATATATAATTATAGAAATTTCGTTTGGCATATTCCTACTTTATTATTCTCATTGCATTCTGGAAACTTTAGGTAATTAAATTATCTAATTATAACCCTTAAAGACATTGCATGAGTGCTCTAAGTCGAAGAGTACGTCTGAATTATAAACTGATTGATGAAAAAAAATGTTTGGTGTTAGTCACGGATGTTTGGTAATTTAGATTATAAAATTTGGTCTTTGATTATGATTTTAAGAGACAAACTAGCTTTTTTGACTATAACTAATTTAAAACTTATAATTAAAAGTTAATACACTTCTGGTTAAGAAGTAGACTTTAAGCTTAATTCAACCCCATAAAATCGGTTCATAAGGTTAAGGTTTGCACCCACTTATATACAATGAAATGTCTTTATCTCTAGTCGATGTGGGATCTCCATCACTTCTCGCTTTGTTTGACATTTTAGTAAAAAAAAAAATTTTAATTACCATTTTACATATAATGAAACTATTAAATAAGTTTTTTTTCTTATTATATATATATCCTTAATCATTTATCATAAAGTAAAAATATAAAATAAAAATGATAGATGAGAGATGGTGTATAAAAAAAATAGAAAATGGTGTTATTCTATCGTTTACAAACAAGTTGTTATCCTTTTTATAATTTTACTATAAACTAAATATCTAAATGAAATTATTTCTTACAAAACTATTTTTGACCTAATATATCTAATTATGAAACATTATATAATAGGGTGATTTTTAAGAATGAGTGTGTTTATCTAGTTGAGGTTTTTACTGTGGTACAAAGAAAAACTTAATCTTGGATTACGATAAAGGAAAGATTGACTTCTTTTACTCGGATTGGTATTTGGAAATGAAATATTTGAGAGATTGATGTTTGGTGATTTATGTTTAACGTTTTGTCCAGGTTTGGCAATTGTGGTGTATTTTGTGCAAGTTTTCTTAGCTTTTGTTTTTTCTTGGCAGGGTCAGTTTGATGATTTTGGTCTTGAATTACGGTAAATGAGAGATTGGTTGATTTAGCCTACTCAGATTGGTGTTTTGAACTTTTATGTTATATGAGATATTTGTGCAGGTTTTTTGGCTTCTATATACTCATCGCATGGTCGGTTTTATGGGGTTGGCGCTTGGGTGTTTGGTTTACTTTTGTTTGCTGGCAAAGACCGAGTTTAGTTGTTGAACTTTTGTGTCTTGTCTTAAGAATGTGTTCCTTTGGAGGGTTGATGTAATTTTATATTGATGTGCTCTTGTATCTTGTTATGATATGTTAATGTGGTTGATGTGTTGTAATGTCTGTTGGATTCTCAGTCGATTGAGTGATAAAAATTGTGTTGAAATTATATTTGTATATATAAGGGTTGGAGCATCTTGAAGTGCCTCATTTTATTTTATTTATTCTTTGTTGATTAAAAAATGTTACAATAATAAAAATTATTGAAATTATATTTTTTTTATTTAATCAAACAATGACTCATAAATATGTCATGTAATTGAATTCATGTGTTATTTATAAACATTCCGAATATCTCAAACTATACAATAGCACTTTTATTATTACATTAAATGTTTGAAATAAACAATGACTTAGATTTTAAAATATTACTTTAGCAACATATATTTCTTCTAAAAAGTTCTAATATAATGTTTTTTTAATACAATGTGCCAAATTATATTATTTTTAATCATTTAAATATTTATTCTTTTCTTAAAATATTATAAAACCTACTATTAAAAAGGTTAAAAACACTTTTCAAAAATTAAAATTTGAAAGTAAATAAATATAATTAATTAATTAAAAGTTAAAAATTAAAAAAAAATTATAAGGTTTGACTTATCTCTTGAAAAAAAATAAGCATGGTTCAAAAAGAATGTAATTAATAAAGAAAGAGAAGAAGAGTAAAAGAAAAAAAAAAAAAGAGAGAGAAAAAGAAAAAGATTACTTAAAGATTTTGTATAAGTGTATTAATAAAGTTAGTTAGTTATTTATTTTACTTTATTTATAAATTTTGTTATGTGTGTGGTTGTGGTTGTATGTAATTGAGAGATTAATTTTAAGCAAAAAGGACTATTACGTTGAGAATTTATGAAATTTTTATTAAAACTCATGTAAGACACTATCACATCATGAAAATTAACATGAAAAAAATATATTATTTAATATAGAAGACTAAACTAAACTAAAAAAAAAAACTCTCAAAGTATCTTGTAGACGTTTTTACCTTTTAATTAAAAAATTGTGGCTTTATTTTTAATTTATTTTATTTTAAAATATTTATGCAGATAACAGAAAAATACAAAAATTATGTTCTTTCTAATTTTCCGTTTTCTTCCATTTTTTTCTTTTTAATTTCACTCATAATTCAATAGAGTATTAGGTTATCGATCTTTCATATCAAAGTTACCTTAATTTGGTTTTGGTGTAATATGAGACGTCCTATAAATTACTCGACCACTTCACTCTGAAGTTAATTTTTTAGTGGGTTATGAACTAATGTGATTAAATGCTAATTAATTTTTAAAACACATGGAATTTATTTATATTTCTATAAACTTGATCTATTACAAAAATTTAAACATAAAATTGTTTTATATAAAATAAATCCTTATATGTTTTAAAAAAGATGTTGAAAGTACATTACAAATTTTGACATCTAATAAATGTAACGATAATTCCAATTCACTACCACTAGATTCTCAAATGGCTGTGTTTTTTTTTTTTTCTTTATTGACTTAGACACTTATGCTATTACAACACTGAAATGTTAACATTTAACTCACTAATGACTCGACATAAACTTTTGATTTGTAATAATTTGAGCCTTACTATTTTGAGTATATTTCTTTGATTAATTGAGTTTTTGGTTGCGTCACGGAATGAAAGACTTTCTGAATTTTCTTCTTTTGCTCCATCAGCCGTTGAATATTGTTTTCTTCTGCCAAACCAATACCATATCTATACTTAATGTGATATAAAAAAAACTTATGTCAATTTCCAGTACACATAATAGTGTGTAAGCTTTATAATGTCGTTTAGTTACAAATTGAATTATTATAATTATTTTTAAAGTTACTAATAAAAATTCAAAATCAGTGAAAAATGTTTCACTAATAAAGAACATATACCCACAAACACTTGTATCTTTGTGTATGTTTTACTATAGGTATAACTCCAAAATACTTTTACTTACATTCAGTGTAGATAAAATCCTGTAATAATTTTAATTTAATACATATATAAAATTCAAAAATCCTTCTACCTATAAATACTTTGGAAGTAAATATCCAAAATTTATCTATAGATATAATTCCAAAAATATATATAGTATAGATAAATTTTATATGGAATGGTATAGTTAAAATTTTATATAGATACCAACTTTAGAATCTAAATAATTTGTAGCTAAAATCTTGGTAGCTAATTAGATATCAATTTAAAAACTATTTACTAATAATAGAAACTAATTTAGATATCAATTATTTTTTAGTCTCTAAAATATTATATAATTTAGTTAATATAACAATATCTTTAAATTTGAGTATTGAATGATTTTCTAAAAATGAAAAGACAATAGCATGTGACAGAACACAAAGCAAAATAAATATAGTCTGACTACAAGTCATGAATCAAGTTCTCTTAGTTTAGTTTGATCAAGATTAATGTTCACAACTTGATCTTAAAACTTAGAATCTTTCTTAGAGTAGTTAGGTTCCAAAATAACCAAATTATTGATCATCTATGGTCGATCAGATAAGGTCTAGAAATGGATTTGACCAGAATTTCAAAGAGATGTTCTGTTAAAAAATCAAGGGTTCAACGGACTTCAGTTTTCAATACTCCAAGTTTTTCACTTCACATGAAGGAGTTGTTTTCTAATATATAGGATTTTCACCTGAAAACTTCAAGAGGATTCTTCTAATAAATATGAAGGCAATCCCAGTCTAATGACTGGAACGCTCTAATTTGAGGTCACTTAAACTTTGAACCATAATACTTATATTTTTCATCTATTTATATTTGAACTATTTGTTTATGTGTTATGATTATAACATAATTAAAATAAAACAAGAAAAATACTAGAGTGGATAAACTATTTATTAAGTCTTATAATATAATTAACCTTAAATTATAAATCAACATAGCCAAAGTCATCATAGTATTAGAAAGGGTATACAATTATATTTTTGTCACTTATCTTTTATAAAATTATTTTAGTTATCCAATTTTAAATTTGAACATATATTTTTAAAATAAAATAATAACAACATTAATAACAACGATGTTAACATATAATTATAAATTATTTAAATTAATAAATATAATTACCTTAAATAAAATAGATATGAAAAAATTAAATTAGAAAAATTATAAACAGACAAATTAATTTCTATTTTAGACTTAACAAAGATAATATATTAATTTAATTTGAAAGTTTATCATACAGTGTAGTTTAAAATTAAATGTACTTTTTTTTAAGACAGACAGTGTTAAATCATATAAAATATTTAAATTAAAAATTTATATATGATTTTAAATTTTTTAGGATGAATATATATTTTTAAATGTATAAGTGATGTACAAGACATAGAGATGTTCTTGCTATTGGTTTAAAAAAAAATTCCAATAAAAGAGTTTATGTAACAAATAAAGAGGAGAAGCATAACATGTAATGTAAAATTGTGTTATTTAACTCTTGTTCTTATAAAGTTATATAACTTTATAAGAAAATTGATTAATCTAGAAAAACATGCATGTATACTATTAAATATACACAGTTGTACTTCAAATTATTCACTAATATATTGAAGTTCATTAGTTTTGTGTGTTAGAGATGGTACAAGAGTTTTGAATGGTCATGTTTATACTTGTGCTTATTTCAATGTTACGAATTGTCATTCCCAAGATGGTGCACACTCATGTATATTTCTTTATAATATTTATTTTTTCTTTGTATTAAGTTTAGTTTGGAAAAACTCAGAAACAACTTATTTGAATTTATTCTATATAGTAAGTGTTTGAAAGAATTTATAAAAATATTTTATAGTTAGTCTATAAGGTAATTTTATTCCATTTTTATAAATTGATCATAGTATTTCACATTAGTATCATCTTTAGCTTAGTGTTCACTTTAATGTAATCATTATACTTGTAAGCACATGGAAGTAATAATTAGTTTTGTACTTGTGTTTTTAACCATTTTTTATACACGATTTATTTTATATTTTATTAATAATAAAAAATAAAATAAACAGAAATATTGAAAGGTGTTCTAAACTTTATACAAATAAATTTCAGAGGTAATGTGATATTAGCCACCACTGTTATGATAAAGACTACCCTAAAATATAAAGATTTTAATCCTGAATGCAATTCCACTTTTATTACAGTATCATATTGTACCCAGATGATCCTCTTAGATTCAGAGGACATAGAACTAAGCTATTATGCAAAACTAAAATTCTAAAATAACCCTCTCATACAACTATTGCCTCAAGGAAGCATTTGCTGCTAAAATTTTGCACACATTACAAGTTATATTTCAACCAATACCATAGTCAATACTATTATAAAAATTTCTATACGATTGATTTTTCTATTTTTTTATTTACAATTATTTTTAAGTTTCTTTAATTTCTATTAGTGAAATTCATATGTTTTTCCACATCAATATATCAAGTTAACCAAGTCACAATTGCTCATTTAAAATTGTGAAAGATGTGTTTTTGGTTCATAATGATCAACCGATATCATCCCTAACCAGTTATAGTGCATATCTCATACTAGTCGACAACTCTACACTTAAAAAATGGATGACTAGTAGACTCTTCATCCTCCACACACATTATACAGGCTACTTGATACTGTTGAAGATGAATGAAGCTTTGTCTCTACCTAGCCTTAGTGTGTTTGATGTAGAATTTAGCTAGTTTGTTTTGAAGGTTGCAATGTGTCTTAGATGATCTTGTACTTTAGGTGTGTGTATGTTCAAGGTTGCCTTTTGCTACATGAGCCATCCTAGATGCCAAATCAAGGTAGTAAGATCAAGCACATGATGTGGTTAAATGGTTTTGGAAAAGTTTTTTTTAAGTTTTCTTAAAAGGTTTGATTCAATACAAAAATAAATCTGTTTACTTGAGAAACAATAGGTTTATTTTTGCTCTGTTGAAAGGCTTTTCGAAATTTAGTTAGGACACCAAAGGTAAAGCTCAATCTGTTATTTCAGTTAAGCTGAGATGACAGTTTTGTTAACATTTAACATGTTGTTTTTAGAATCAATCTGTTGTTTTTAAAACTACTTTGAAACTACTTTTTGAAAAGTGGTTAGAAATTGTTCTCTATAAAATAAAATGATCTTCTCACATAAAGGTGTGTTGAGCAATCACAGTTTCAACAGAGATAAAACATTTCTTGTGTGAGAAAGAGAATTGAAAAGGTTTTGCAAAAGTTTTTCAATAGGAAAATACATGTGTGCTTGTTCTTGAAGAACCTTGTGCTGGATGAAGGTGTTGGTGCTGTCTTGAAGCAAATAGAACAACTGGTTTGTGTTCTTGCATCACATTTTCAGGTGTAATCTTTCCCTTATTCGTTCTTGTAATAGGTGTAAGTGTTGGTCACTCTTGATAGGGTTTCTTGGAGTGCAAGGTGTGCTGAAATAGTGTTTTTCAGCCTTGTTTGTTGAAGTTCTTGTAGGGTTCAAGAACTGTTGTGTATGCTGTAATTGATTGTATCTGTT
>Ga0123342_1004092_pt1 | contig 22686 bp, 10 predicted proteins | sample Turbeawhitnodule_FD_89960 | JGI IMG/M metagenome (GOLD analysis project Ga0123342, IMG submission 89960) | Root nodule microbial communities of legume samples collected from Mexico - Turtle bean Mexico white nodule | ecosystem: Host-associated > Plants > Roots > Nodule | place: Mexico: Nepantla... | reverse complement strand
CTCTTGAGAACTTGATCGATCAATTCATTGGATAGGAAAACACCGCCTTGCTTTGAGAGATTGTTTGAGAAGCAGTGTAGAATTACGGTTGACCGAAGATGTGGCCCTTGGGGACATGGCATGTTTATTAATGAATGGTTTTATTCCACAATATAATGCATTGGCTTTGTTCTCACCGAGATGAGCTCAGATGATCTGAGGTGGTATTGAGGTGATCTCTTTGCAAACTGCAACTCTTGATGTTGGAAGTTACAAAATGAGGAAGGAGCTCCACCAACAGAAAATTTTTCGACGCTCAAGTCAGTTATAGTATAAAATATATGAGTGTAACATATATTGAAAATATCTTAATTGAATTACTTCTTCGGAAGTCTTCCTCTATTTATAGAGTTTTTGGTGGACCTGATCATTCTTATTTTTTTTATTAGTTATTTTAGCATAATATCATGTAAAAAGAATAAAAACTAACATAACAAAATTTAAGTAATAAGATTTTATCAATTAATATATCTTTAATATTTTTGTATCTTCATAAACGGTTAATTTTTAAGTTGATTTCTAGGAGAGACAACTGATTAGAATCAGGTCGATACCAATCTAATATGGACCTTATCAGCATAAACCCAACTTAGATCAAATCGACTCGTATTTGATTTGGCTAGGATGGTACTGAATTCAATCTTTTTTTCAATATCTCTTATAGAGAGATTCTATCTATTTTTGTTGCAATTGTCACATTATGCGAGCTGTGTTCTGGACACTAAATTATTTTTTTATTTCCCGTGATTTGAATTGGAGTTATTAGTGCTGTGATTATGGTTTTGTAGGATTGAAAGCATTCACTTAGCTAAGAATAAGAATTAGTTGATTTTTGTTTGGGAGGGAAAAGAATGATTATAGGTCCATTCTAATGTTTATGTTATGTTTTATTGAGTTGGAATAAATGGATATTAAGATTTTATACAAGATGAGAAGAAAATTATATTAATAAGCTAATAAGAGATTTGATGAGTTGATTGAGAAAAGGAAATATAATACCTGCAATCACTTTAAATTTATAGTATAAAATCACACTTTATAATATTGTTATTATATGACATTTTATAATATTGTTATTATATGTTAACTACTTATTAATAATAAACAAATATCTTAGATTGATAAGATTATGATTAAATTAAAAACAAATTTGATAAAAAAAATTAAAATATTAAGGAGATTATTATGAAATTAAAATCATTAAACAACATTATTTAAAAGGTGTTAATATTCATTACAGATGTTAATATATTATAAAATTATATTAAAATTATATTTGTTAAGGTTGAATAGATGTTGAGAGTGAATTCAATTACCTAAAAAATCTAAAAACTAATTTTAAAAAATTTAGCTTTTATTTTTTATTTTATTTGGATATTAGTCCAATTGTTACCAAAATAAGATTTTAATATGCTACTTAAATAAAAAAAAATTACATTAAAAATACTTTAAAAAAAATTAATGGTGAGATCAGGAATCCGTTACATTTATGGAGATTAAATGAATTGCTAAACCTAACTTAAATTAAAATACCTTAAACCTTGTGTGAATAAAGGTTTTGCCCTTCAAACTCCTTTTTTTCTCCATTTTCATTCATTTCGCAGCATCCTTCAAACTCCAACCACACTAGTCCTCTATTTCTTCGCAAAGCTTCGTTTTTGATCGGTGCCCAACTACGCATAGGCGTTAAATTTCAGGGATTCAAAACAAAAATGCTTCCTCAGGGCATCAAGAAAGCCATCACTGACAACCCTAAGAAGCTTGCCAACTTGATTGACCTCGTCAACCTTCCATCCACGCTCAGAGAATTCGTGGGTCAGTCTCAGATTTCCCGTTTGGGCTGTTTCATGTGCGTTTGGTCCTACATCAAAACCAAAAATCTGCAGGTTCCCCCTCTTTTCTTTAAATATTTATGTTTTTGTTGAAGTTAAGTTCAATTCTATTTTGTTGGGAGTTGGATTTTGCCTCGCTTTTGAAGTTTGTAAAATTTATGTTAAGGTTACTTGTGATGACAGAATTATGTGAATTGTTTGTTAATGGATTGATGTCGAAGAGGTAGTGTTCAGATATGGCTTTTGAGCTAAGGGTTTTGTTAACCAATTCAAGGAGTTTTGTTTTTGAAATAAATATTGCATTCTCTTTTGGAGTGGCAGTGATTAAAAGAGGTGGGAAGTAGAAACTGTAAACTATTGGAATGGGACCTTTATAAGGTAGTTGAGTAATTCAATAATGATACACCTAGCCCAGTTTTGAATATGTATTGGGGAATGGAATGGATTTGAATAAAGTTATAGTTCTATTGTTTGGGTAATTTTATAACGGAATGGAAAAAAGGAGTGTGATTCTATCCCCCCAGATTGGAATGGAAGAAATAAAGGAGTATTTGATTGAATGGAATGCATTCTTTTATGTTTCATTCCATTTCTTCCTATGTTAAACAATGCAAACATTTTTACTCTATTTCATTGTTTTACATAAATCAATCACAGCTCTATATTTGGCTATGATATGCGTCCTTGCAGCTTTAATTGTACAGTAATACTTAGCAAAACTATGCACTTGTATACACGGGTTGAGGCAAAACACGAAATCTCTAGTTTGTGCTGCTTATGTTGTTTGAGCTATGCTATGCATTATCTACATATTATTCCAAAATGTAGATCTCTTTCTGACGTTTTTGAACTGTTATATAATCTTTTATAACTACTAAATTTGTGATTTTATAAAAATGTAAGTTTTAAGTTTGTAAAATGAGGGTATCCAGTTGCAGTTGGCTCTGGTGTTTTATGGGTTGGGGGCATTTATTTTGATATATTGATATTCAGCTCCCATGGATTGATTAAGATGAGTTGCTTCTTTAATTGAGCAGGATCCGTACAACAAGAATGTGGTCAACTGTGATGATAAGTTAAAAAGTATTTTGTTGGGGAAACCTCAGGTTGACTTAGCAGAACTTCCTGCACTAATCAAGATGCATTTTCCAAAAGAGCCCAAATGACATGGGTGATATAATAAGATGCTTGTTTTAGAGAGAGTGTAGCCTTCCTCAAGACGGGTTTCTGAATTTGTTCCTTTTTTGCCTTTCCCCCATACTGTAACGTCATATGTGTAGGAATCTAGCTTCAGAGCTACCAAATGGGCAGTTCTCTTTTGTATGGATGGGTTAATCTTATTACATGTGATTCAACTTAAAATGTCCTGTTTCACAGCATGCTTTTGCCACTTCCTAAATTTTGTAATTAAAATTGTAAGTTAGATATTGTTTTTGTATGCAATATGCTTTTATCATTTATGGCAAATCACTTTGCGAGTCCTTAGAATTGATTTTTGAAAAGGGAGCCAAAGTTACATTATCAGAAAGATAGGGTATCTATTATAATTTGAAAATTTCAGATCTATTCTGAGTTACTTTGTGATGTAAACCATGCTATCTCCAATCTGGACTGTGCTATTCTGCTTCATGTAGCCTCTATCAACAGAAGTGGCGATGCTATTTTTTACAAAACTCACTGCTAAGATAAATATTAATGTCAAGCCATGATTGGTCTAAGGTGAACAGTGATGATGTGGCTCCAAAATGGAATCAGACAGTAGTTATGGGGGTGTCATTTGAGGATAGTAATGTCAATGAGTTAAAAAAAGAGTTTGCCATATAAAATGGTTTGTCTTTTTAATACTTCTATTGTTAATAATTTTAAGTTTCAATCTTGCTGTATAAACCGTGTTCTGCAGCATGTGACTAATCTAATATTAGTCATGTTCTTCTTTGTGATTGCAGAAGCTCATTTAAGTTAATATTTGTGTTTTCAAAAGTTCTCATATAGCCCTAAGGAGGGAAACAAACACTAGTTGGATCCATCTAGTTTTTTTTCTTTCTAATATTGTTATTGTACTCATGTTTGTTTCTTAGATATCTATGCAACTTTTGAGCACTCCCAAAGTTAGATGTTTAGTTTCTCCCTAACGTTGAAGAGGATAAACCTAGTTTATCAATTATCATCCAAACTTAGCATGTAAGTTTCTGCAGGTCAGTAGTGTTATACTATGAGAAAAAAAAAAGGTTTAATTACTCACTTAGACCCTATAATTGTCCATGTTTCACCTTTCAGTCCTTATATTTAAAAATAATTCATTTTAGTTCTTTACATACCATATTTAGTCCATGTACATGCTATTTTATGGAGAAGTCCTCATACAACTCATAAAAAACTTTGGACATTGTGCTTCTATGATATAGAACATTGATATCCTCTATTTTTTGTTTTTCATCTTGAAATCTGGTTCCTTTGATGAGATAGAACATTGCTAACCTTTTGTTTCTCAATGTTGATTTATGCTTTTGAAGTCGGAATGGAAGAAACTTGACAATGTTTTTTTCATTTCTTTGTTGCTCCTTCTCAATGGTTATTTTATAGTGTGCTTATTTAGTCATTTATTTTTGTAGTAACTTAGTAAGTATTATTTGTTCTTCTTGCTTGTACTTGTACATTAGTTTCTTGTTGTACACCGATGAATGGTGACAACATAAGTAAAAGATTGGGAGGAGGAATATATTTATGGTGAATCAAGGATTATTGGTGGCTCAATAAACAAGTCTCTTTAAGGTTTCCTAGTTTCTTGTGAATCATGTAGTGAGAAGCATCTGATGTACCTGTCTATGAAGACTGTCTGGTGCAGACCATTTGATGCCAACGTTTTAATTAATTGTATTAGTGTGAAAAATGTGTTAAAAAATGTGTCACATGTAACGCATTATGTGAGATATCAAATATTTTTTAGTGGAAGCTATACAATTAAAACCTCTTTCAAAGTTCACCAAACTCTTGATTTCACTTTTTTTGAAGATATGTGATATAAAGGATAGTTCACTTAATTAAGTAGAGTGTTTCAATTATTGTAAATTTTGTAGTATATATTTAATTTCTAAGGTTAAAAATGTGGTAAAAGATAATTCTGATATTCATACCTTCAATATGTCAATGTGAAATAAGCTGTACCAACTACTTCCTGGTAAAAAGAAATTTCTTGCACAATTTCATTATCTGGAGATGTCTCCAGTGGTTGCACTTCAAGGAATTTGCAATTCAAATGAGAAACTATTACAATTAACTTGAAAAAGATTAAAAAAGTTACCGTATTTTTCATTTTATTTATTATATATTATTGTTTATCTTACATTGAAAATATATATTACATGTTCATAAAATATACATGTAAGTTATTTTCAAAAAGAAATAATATATATAGAGAAATTGTACTTACATTTTATGATATCTTGTCAAAAGAAAAACTACACGGTTCAATTTTAAAATATACTTTTCACTCTATTGTACTTTGTATCTCTTATGTTATTTACATAAATTAAAATAAAAAATTAAATTAAATTTTTAAAATATAAAAGTTGAACAATTTTTCATTAAAAAATTGAATAATTCAATTACTATATATTAATAAATAAATTATATTATCACTTAGTTATAAATTTTCTTATAAAAAATAAAATATTATTAAACCTACTATGTTCAAGTAGTGACATAAGTATATGAATTTCTAATTATATACTCATGTCCCTTCCATGTTTATATGGGTGTAGTACAGATCTCATATCTATTAGTGTGTATAAAGATAGAATTTTGATACATTGAACCTCTCACACTCATGTACCTATAATTACAATCAATCATGTGCATCAATTTTAATATTAGTGTGTCTCTAACATGGTTAAAGCTATATTTTTATGACTAAAAATCTCTTATACATTTTCTATATAGGTGTGTCTCCTACATTCATGTAGATAGTGTAGATGCAACGCTAAAATGTGGGGAACGTGCTTTTTTGAAAGATTTATACGAGATCTACAAAAGGTGTTTCGACGTTCAAATTATTTTTTTGAGTATTTGAGAGTGATAAATGTTATTAAAATGTAACATTTACCTATCTTAAGCAAACACATTTATAGATTCACATTGGACCTCAACACGGAGGAGTTTGGATTAGGACGGATATTGTAACTAATTTTGTATTAGTATGACAATACGATATGTTAATTGAGTTCATTTAGGATTAGCGTTAATGTAGCCCTAACTTGAATCCATGTAACTCTTTGTAATTTTTTATATGTTGTGGTTTGATGAATGTTTTGTGTGGGTTAAATGGATAAAGAAACTAAATGGATAAGATGAATTTGGTTGGTGAATATAGATGCTTAGAAGAGGTTAGGCCAACTCCTAAGAGATTCTAAGCTAGACACAAAACTAGTGCTAACAAAGAGTGAGCAAAAAAGATAAGATGTGCACAAATTTGAACATTTCTTTAATCAATTCTAAGCTCCTTTACAAGAGGGCTAACACTTTATTTATAGTGCTAAAGGCAACAAGGTGCAGGTTTTAACCCCAAAAACTCTCCATTCCCATGGTGACAATTGACTTCCTCTCATTGGAGCAAATCCTCTCAAATTAGAGGTTGACAAGTGTCCACCTCTAACAAGAGAGAATCATCTCCATTTCCAAGAAGGCAAGTGGTGGTTTGACATTGGTGGGAGTCCTCTTCATTGAGGGGTTGTCATGTGGACCTTCATGCATTTCTTGTCACTCCATGCTTTCTGTTTGCACTCTTGTAATTTATTTGTGTACCCTAGATAGTCTAGAATTGCATTGGGTCCAAGGAGCCCTAGTTGTAACTTTAGCTATACTCTTTTTTTTTTCTGTTTACACCCTACTCTAATTGTCCAATACATGACCCATAAAAATAAGCTCAATAAGTGGCCCAAGTACAAGCCAAAAAAAGGTCCAAATACAAGCTCAATTAAATCCTACACAAAAATTACCAAAACTACGCTACTTTATACAAATTTACAAGACTAAGAAAATGAAAAAAAAAAAAACTCATAGAAATGGATGCTCTAATCAAAGTTCTATCTTCTTCAATATTTTTAGCCCGAAGTTGTGGTGGTTTGATGGTCCTCCATCAAGTGTCGTGTTTAATTATTCTTGTTTATCAGTTTTTCGATATGTTTATGGCAGCATTTCAAAAAAGTCTTTGAAGAAATTTCCAAGATCTTTATGTAATATTTTCGGCCTTTTATGGTATAGGTAATATCGGTCGTGAATAGTACACCAGTCCTTCGGGCTTGGAAAGCTTTGCTTGAGAGTCTTTGCAAGAATGTTTTTGCGAATTTTCTTTGGTGGTTGTCGAGATGGTCTCAACTATCTCCCTAGCCCTCAAGCTCAATGGGACTTTTGTGTAAAGTCTAGAAGATGCTTAGTACGTAATAATTGGGTACTTGAAATTATATCTCCTATGATCCCTGTTTAGAATGGTTGTGTCAGTTGGATGTGGATAGATCTAACGGTTAGAAAAATATGTGTTCTTTAGGTTTCTTTGCTTCCAAATTCTATAAATTGGAATGAGTCCTTGTGTTAGGACCACCCATATTTTATTATTCATCTAAGTAGTGGCTAGGTGCAAAGAGTTTACTTTTTTTCAAGGTTAGTGATGTCTTCTTCTATGAGTGCATCAACCTCTTTGGGTAGGTACTCATCAGAGGATTTCAGTGAACCTTCGATTATCATAGTGGGTGTCAGTTCTACCTTCAAGATTGGAGCAGTGTAATGTTGTTGACAATGTATGTCATGGCCGAGAAAGGGCTTTGTACGATTTCTTTTATATGTACGCATATCTTTTTATAAACCTTCTTGTTCACTTTTGCTTGTTATGTGAGTTGTTCAAACAACTCCCCCTCTCAAGTTTTTCTTCACTATTATAGCTCACAACCAACTCACCTGATTGGTTGGTTGTCATTTGTCGGCCAATTGAGAACGTGTTTATTATACGTCCTCGTATAAAATTTTAAGGGTTTTTTTAAATGTTGTAGTAGAGCCTCTAGGTAATAAATTTTTCTATGATGAGGGGAAATCAAAGTTCCCTTTTTTATTGGACCCAAAATCCCATTCAATACCATAATTTGCCGAGGTCGATGATGACCTCTAAAGATGTAGAGGTTTTCAAGGTTTTAGACTAGTTTTCGAAGAGGTTACCCACCCAAAAGATCCTCATCGTTTACCTTTCTCCCCAACGATGGGTGGACTTTACCATTATGTATAATCTTTATTTTTGTGTAGATGTGGTTGGTGTTAACTTTGTTAGATTCAAAACATATACAAAAGCATACACAAGTTAGATGCAATAGATACCTTTTGTTGGTCATATATGAACATGTTTGAGGCACACATTACAACACCTCTCAGATCTTCAATTAATAATGGAAAAAACCATTACCATGAGTTGTTGTTCTCAACCTCAACTAAAGCATAAGCCAATGACAACATTTTTTCATTAAGGTCCCTTCCCACTACAGTTAAAAGTTCACCTCCATAGTACCTCTTTAAGAAATACCCAAAATCAATGATGGACCTACATTACAAAAAATTGTCCTTGCATGCCTTCAAACATATACAAAATCCTCTTGAAGACTATCTGATGGAGGACCATCCCAGTCACCTAAATCATTAGGCTTAGAAGAGAAGAAGTGTTGAATAGAATATTTTTTTCTAGAAGATTCTCTTTCTAAGCCTTGTAAATTTGTAAAGAGTAATTAGGATTTTCTAATTCAATCTTTAAATTTTTGTAGTAAACTTTTTGGGCTTTGTATTTAGGCCAACTTTTATATTAGAGTTGAAGAGCTTGAAGGGAAGTCTAATTGGCATCCACATAGGCGTCACATAGACACCTACATGGAGCATTTTCCTTCCTTTTCCCAAAGTGACTATTCCTCTTCCACGTGGAGCAAAGAGACACCTATTACTTGCCTTCTCCTCTTCATTATGCCATTTGTCACATCATGAATGGAGAGTTTTGGGATACATGGATTGTCACATGGCAACTCATGAATTGTCACATGGCAACTCATGAATGGAGAGTTTTTTCAATTCCACTAATCACTTTTGGCTCTATAAATAGAGAGTTCTACTATTGTAAACATAAGACTTCAATTGAGTAATGAATTTCTGCCTAAATGGTTTTCAAAATTTCTCTCAAGTCTCACTTTTCTTTTGTTTTCTCTAAGTGTAGAAGGTTGGTCTAACCCTAAACCCTAAAGCTAGAAGGTTGGTCTAACCTCTTTCTTAACACCATTCTCCAAGCCCAAACTCATTCATTTTCTTACCCATTTCTATTCAATTTTTTCGATGCCATGTCTTCTCCAATCATTCAAATCATCTACAACTGAAGAACTTAAGGAAGGAAAGTGAGAACTTCATCACTATCACTGCATTAATTTACTCAACTTTGACTTTCACTATGGACATAGGGTTTGATCTCAACAGCTCATAGGCATAATCATAAATCATTTTGTACTATTGTTGAAATGAATCTTGCACATGTCTTAATGTCATTTATGTTGTCCTTTGTGCCTTTGACCTTATAATTGTAATACTTGTGTTCCATTTCTTAACAACTTTATTAACTTTATTATGTATGTTAAAACTCTTCAAAATTGAATTTTGTCTAATACAACACTCCAACTTTCGACTAAGCATTTACTACCATGTAAATCAACGTGAATTGTCCCACACACATCTTCATTAGATACCATATGAACTTCAACATTTCCTTCACATAAACCTTCATTACATTCATTTTCAACACCACATTCACCTTCAACTTCCACATCCACAAGTTCATCACGTCCTAAAGTATCTTCACATACACCATAATTTGATTCTTCATTAGGGTCCCTTAACCAAGAAGAATCTTCCAAAACCTTATCACCTCCTTCAACATTCCCACTCTCAGCCTTCTCTACATTATCACTCTCAGCTTCAACCTCAGCATCGTTCATATTGTCAAACTTAGAGTCAGCTTAATAATCACTCCCAATCTCAGCCTCAGGCTCATATTGCCTGACCCTCACCGACACTCCCCACCTCACCCTTATTCTTACTCTTAACCTGATTATCACACTTAGCATCAGCCTCCTCGACATGATTATCACACCCAACATCAGCATCAACCTCACTTTGAACTCCAACCTCATTCCCCCTCTTCACCTTATCACCCATATCACCACTCTCAACCTCAAAGTTGGCCTCATTCCCCCTTCTAGAATCAACCTCAACCTCATTCCTTCCCCATAATTACCTTCAAAATCATTCCAAGCCCTATATTTCAAAAGATTATCAACAATCTAAGATTGAAACACCATGTGTACCATAAAGAAATGTATTTCACTATATAACCTTGCAATATTGACCATATTGATTGCACCATTATCATCAGCAACAAGTGCAACTTATCTTCCAACACATAACAACCACCATGAGAATACCACAACTCTTTCATTGTAACATATCACATTTCCTTAAAAAAGCATAATATCTCAAAATAACTCCATCTATCTAAATCACATGACAATGTACTTGTTTGACCAACATATTCTAGTTTCAATATTTACAAATCCCCTTAATGGTGGACCACAACATCAAAAAAACCTCTCGTACATCATAATCAATAAATATACCTAACACTGTCAAATATGGATATGCACACAAGAATAAAAAAAAATTACAAAGTAATCCAACAAAACAAACACCGAAAAGGAAATGAAATTTTCCACGTGGTGAGACCCTAATAAAACATAATCAACTCAAAAAGTGCAATGAAATTAATAAACTAAACAATTAACTACATAGAAACAACCAAAACCTCAAACAATAATATTTTAATCTCACCAAAAACCCCTAAACCAAACACCCGAAACACAATCGAAGACTAACCAAGGGAGACTCACCTTACAAAGTGAATAGAAAAACACCCCACTACACTGACCAACAATGCCAACACCACAAACCCAATCACCACCACTATAATACACAAGATCACTCTCCAAATCTCATCAACAATCCTTCAAGAAAAACCCCAAATTCGTTCTTCTTGAATGTTAAGGAAAAAATACGTTTTTTCAACCTCAACAAATGCCTAAAAAGGCCACACATTTTCCTTGTCAACATAGAATGACACACATGTATCACATCTCGCTGAGTCATTATACAAATTATTGTATTAAAAAAAATCAAATTGAATATTTTAAACAAAATTGAAATCACATTGAACAAAATAATAAATAAGAGACTTAATTGACTTTTAACTTTTATTGAGATCAAAATTAGTATTAAACTGTTTCTTTACAAATGTTTGGTTTTAATATACAATTTTTTTTATTTTATCCTAATTTTATGAATATTTTCCATTGATATTTTAAATTAAGAAAAAATTATTATCTACAAATGGTGAAAATTTTACCAAAACAAGAAAAATGATGAAAATTTTATCAAAAAGAGTAAAATAAATTTGTTGAACATATCTACAATTTTTTTATAGACGAAATGTTTTACAAAAAAAATGGTTTTATATATCTACAAATAATTATATCATATACTTTAACTTTATTATATTTAAATTGTTATACTTTAACTTTATTATATTTAAATTGTTATTTAATTATGGTTTGTGTTTGAATGGCCCTAGGTAATATTTGATTTTTCTTTTCGTGTTATATTAGAATTTTTTTATTTTACATTTGAATAATTATAATTTAAGTGTTATATTAAGGTAATTTAAGAATGAAATTTTAGTTATTATAAAGATCAAATGAATTTCTAATTAAATTAAAATAAGATTTAAACACAAAATATGATCAAATATGTACAATGACACTAATGCATAAAAAATATAAAGCATTTATATTAAATAATAAAAATACATTGTATATTAAATAATAAAAATACATAATGTGTATGTAGCTTTAATAAAAGATCTTAGACAAATTAACTAAGAAACCCATAGATATTTGAATATGGTAAGTTATAGAACCTGTTTTATTTGGTGGGGTTCTTTTCCAAAATTAAAAGAAAAGAGTGAATGCTATTATTCAAATTAAAAGAAAAGAGTGAAAATCAAGAATGTTCTACTACCTGTCTTCTTGTAGTTGGATCCCCAAATTTTTGGAATAACAGTTCAGATATACCTTAACAGAAATTGTAACCATTGTCATTCCTAATTCTCTACTTTGCCAACGAGTGGTAAACAACTGTCTAAATTCTTCTCATGTTACATCCAAAAACCAAACAATAATAGAAAGAGAATGACCAACAACCTTTCCAATTGAAGGATAAATTGTATAAATATTTAGCTTTTCCAATTCACATTTAGAACAGACACTATGTATTAACAATGTGAGTGAGCTTCATACACCATCATGTCCAAGTAAAACAAAATACAAAGAAACAGAGGTGTAGAAGGATATTGCTAATCATCTTCCTCGGGATCGAAATCCTTAACCTTCACATCTGCATCTTCCCCATACTGGATGCAGTTGTCAATTTGGGCCAGTACATATTGTATACTGCAGATACAAAAATCCAACAAAAAGTATAAAGGAAAATAGGATAGATAAAAGAACTCGACAAAATAGGTTAAACAATGAAACTTTAGGGTGAACATGATTAGTAATGCCAACAAATTATAATGTTCCAAATTAAATTTATTGTTATAATCAATTATAATAAAAAAACAATTTTTTGATGACAAGTGTTTACTGAAAAGAGATTTAAAAATAATGAATTGTATGAAAACAAATCAGACTTCACATAATAAAAAAATATAAATTTTGTAAAAAAAATGTATTTTTCTTCAAAAAAAACAGTTGAACATAGGAAAATAAGTTTGAATTCAAGGATCTCAACACCAAGTTAGCATGTTGATTCCAGAGTACAGCATACTTCATATATCTCATGAAGACAATTGAAGCAAATATCTAATGAAGACAATTGAAGCAAGTCTATTTTCTTAAACGATGAGACTTATTCTTCCCACTCCTCACACTATTCAAACTGAATGTTCTATTTGTTTCAACCATTGACTTATTCTTCCCACTCCTCACACTATTCAAACTGTATGTTCTATTTGTTTCAACCATTATACTGCAGAGGCAAGCTCTAATACAAAATCAAGTCAAAGTTAATTCATAACCATCTCAAGCCTGTAACCATTTGCCAACTCACAGTCATCCAACAGATCTGGAAGCACAAGCTACAAGAGTCATAATTTGAGATAGGAATCAGTTCCTATCAAATAAAACTGTGATTTGTATTGATTGAGAAAATAAGGGTACAACAAAAAACATAAGAAACTGATACAATGAATCTATATCTTCTCTTTATAACATATCTATATCTACACTTTCTCTCCGAATAACTAACATAAAATTCCTTCCACTAGTGCCTCATCTGAATTACAGTCAAGCTTAAGCCTTTAGCCTAGGAAAACAGGTGTAAAATACAGCCGTCTTGACCCATGAACCTACAGTTGGTCCATGGTACTGTCATCAACTACAATAGTTGTCATTCTCTCTTTTTCTTTCTTCGGTAAAAATAATTTACACCTGTTTCAGTTCATTCCATTCAGATTTAATATTTCAGTATCACCCATGGTAGATGTCCAATACCAGTCTATGATGCACAGCCACATACAAAATTATATCCACTATATGCTAACTATATAAGTATAAGATTGTTCAAGAAATGAACACGTAGTTAGGATATGCAAGGAAAAAAAAAAAAAATACCTTTTTTCCTTCCTCAAGTCTAGTGGTATAAAACTCACCATGTTATAGTTACTCACCTGTTCAGAAAGGGGAAATAAATAAAAAAACTGATAGAATAGAAAAAAATGCTGACATAGAGTTCAATAGGGATTGATTGTCCCAAGAAGATATATGGGAATGGGTTAAGCAGAACCAAATCCCTTAATTATTTTTTAAGACTGATCCCAAAGGAAATGCAAAATTCATATATATACATACACATTGAAGAGGTGATGAATAACTGTGACTAGAAACATAGCAAAATGGAGTTAGTTTAGTAGACTGACCCCAAAGTTTGAAAACAAAATGCATTTAAATAATAAAACAGGTGGCCGGTCTGAACCACATGAGTATGATTGTACTGAGACAAAATATGATATTTAAAAAAGAAACATCAACCAATAATCTTAACATCCCCAAGTATTACTCTTCTAAAAGACTAAGGATCAACTCAAATGATTATTTAAACTTGGAAATTGTTGTCTACACAAATCCACTGTACTTCAGGATATAACAACTCTAATGAAATAGCTATCTATGTTCCTTGATAGTAGTCCAACATTCTACACAAACCCAGCACCCATAAACTGCTATCAAATTGTGTAATATAACATCACATGGCACATCACACAGACATTAATCAATGGTTTAACATTGAAAACCAATATGTACATAGTTTTTTATTAACTTATAATACTATTGGGAAAGGGGGAAAATAGCATAACTTTAAAAAAATCATAGATGACCCACCAATTCAATCAAAGCTTTATTCAACTTTGCATATTGAGGACCCATCCGTTGATTCAATTCAGACAGTAAAAAGGTGGGCTCTGGATCCAAAAAACTAAGAGCAAAAGTATATTATAACTTCAATGAATGAAATTATGAAAACATGTTTGGGAAAGAAAAATTAGTGATAGTGATTACTCTTCAAGATCTTTCTTGTTAGTCACTAGGTCCATCTTTGAGAGGATATTAACATGAGGTAGTTCAAGTTGAACCATTGCAGAAAGGCATGCCATGCATCCACTTATAAATTTGGTCACATCTGTCATGAACTGGAAACATTTTAAAATCATTAGTCAACAAAGATGATAATCCAAAAAATATACAACAGCTGGAAGCCTGAAGGAATACAAGAGAGCCAAAAGCTTAAAAGAAAATTTGGTTTCAGCAAACTACCACAAACCTGAGAATCAAGTAAGTAAACAGCACAAACACTAAAATTTTTCCGTTTCAGATGTTCCACAAAATTCTTAAGCACTGGCACGTGTGAATAAAGTTCTATCTGACCTGTAAAACATTACAAGGTAAAGCTTTTTTATCTCAATTTGTCAAGTCAACCAAAAATCTTTGTAAAGAGTGAATACCAGGGCAGTCAAAAATCAAGTAATCATCATCTAAATAATTGTCCAATTCCTCAGTGAGCCAATCATCCAGGTTATCTTCAAGGTTCCTAAATATAATTATTAAGGCAACCAAATCTTAAATCAAATTTTTAAAACAGTAAAAAACTAACATGGGTAAACAAAGGGAAAAGGGAGAAACAGATCAACTGGACTGTTAAACATAATCGAGGAAAAAGGATACTCCATGCAGTAAACAAGACCACCATTAGGACCCAATCCAAGTTCCTCCATAACATCATCCAGAGAAATGAGCTCCCTGATATCTGCCAGCATCACAGCCCAAAAGTCAACCTCCAAGGATAACAAAAATCCAAACCCTTGAAAGAAAGAACTACATAATAACACATTTTATTTACCCATTGCAACAGGATAGTCAAAATTTTCAGCAGCAGGATCAAGGTTCACAACGTGAATTGTTCGCCGCGAAGCCACACAGTATTCATACAAACTAGAGCAATAGGTAGACTGATTGCACAAAAAAACACAGATAAGCACAAGCACGTCTCAAACAAATTATAAGCTTACAAGCATACACAACAAGTTTCCAAACTGAGATCTAAAACTGCAATGGAAGCAACACCTCTATAAACCTCAATTGCAGCCACACTTGCTAACAATTTTCAACAGTAATTGCAGTGTAACTTCCATTTAAAACCTTTATATATTGTCTAACTCAGCAAGTTCAGCAAAATGGACAAAATTAACTTGCAGCCACATTTGCTTGCAAATCTCCACAGTAATTACATTTTTACATTGTGCAATGTAACAGCAATTTAAAACTTTGATAGGGGCTTAACTCAGGCAAAATTGGCAAACACAATAAGATCATATTTGCTAGCAAATTTTCACAGTAATTTAATTTTTGTTAAATAGCAAATTTAAAACCTTGGTATGTGGTTTAACTCAGCAAATTCTGTGAAAACAATAAAATTACCTTGCCACTACCAGCAGGACCTATGACAAGCTGTGCATAACCCATGGTAATCTTATGAAACTGCAAGGAGGTTTCAGAAAGTACAAAGGTAATTGACTGCTCGTAAGGAAGCGAGAACTGCAACAGTAAGGTAAGCAGTACACCAAACCGCAACGGCCAACAACAAATTCACGAAATCAGTGTAGGCCATACACCACACACTACTACAAAACCTGAACATTAGCAATTATCAAAAGCAAAAAGAGTAAAATATTTATAAAAAAATCGCTTAATTCCCGCTTTGTGATTTTCCCTAATTGCTTTTTCATTGCAAAATGCTAAATTCTAAAGGTTTGGGTTTTCTGATCGATTGCAATACTAAGAAACAGATTTTCCCTCAACAAACAAAAGGGGCAAAAAAGAAAAACGAACTGATGAGTTTGGTTCATGATAACAAAACCTGTGAGAAGCGTGGCTGAAGTGTGTTAGGGTTGGATTGCTTGAAGAGGGAGACAATAGCATTCAACTATATGGCGTGGCTGCTACTTATATCAAACCCTGTTTAGTTTAATTATTTTCCATAGAAAATAATAATAAAAAATAAAATAAAATTTAATTTAATTACTATGAATATTAAATAACATATTTTGCTTCCTTTATATATATATATATATATATATATATATATAGTAATGTTGAACTTCAATGTCATGCATATTTTGTAACAAAAAAAATAAGACTATTTATCTTAAAATATGTAGTTATAATCTTGAAAATAAAATAAGAAGAAAATAAATTAGAAATTTTATGCATATCATTATAAATTAGATTATGAGTTTAAGATCATATAATATAAATTTAAGATTCTCAATCAAAAAATAAATTTTAGATTATAGGAAATAAAAATTGTTTTTTTAATAACAACAATTAAGTAAAGTTTAATTAAAGGGTAGGTCTAGGAAAAAAATTATGTTGAAATAAAAATGGTAAAGAACTCTAAAAACTAATGTAACATACAAAAAGAAAAGACAATAATAAACATTTTAGGAACTAAAAATAAATTTATGCATAAATTAAAAATTTGATTTTGAAAAAAATAACTATTACAAATTAACATATATAATTTTTTTTATTTTCTTTTTTCTAAGAGTGTGTTGATATTCATCCAACTGTGTATGTTTAAGAAAAAGTTTTCCATGAAACTTTATACGAGAGAAAAAATAAAATATTGTTAAGATTGTTTGCTTAATATCTTTTATATAAATTAAATTTAAAAACTATTTTACTTTTTCAAATATTTTTTTAAAATAAAAATATATTTAACTATTATTTAGATATAGAAAATTAAAATTGAGATATTGTTAATATTTAAGATTATGCTACATTTTTATTATATATATATATATAGTGTACATAAATAAACTAAATCATAGGTTCTCTATATAATATATTTCTTATACTTTTAAAATATATTTCAAATTTCAAAATTTAAGAATTGATTATTTTTACAGTACTTTGTAAAATGACAAAAGATATAAATTTCTTACATGTCATTATTTTACTCTTCGATGACAAAGTTATTAACTATGAGTTGCTAGAATTTAGACGTATCTAAATAGATTAGTTATATGGAAGGTTGCAGAAGGAGATTACATTTTTTATTTATTGCTTAAAAATTCCACCATGCCCTAAATAAAATAATGTAAAAGAAAAAATAATAAAGAAGGTAAAGGCGAAGTCACGTTTATTTATTGGTGTTTTACCAGTTATCTCACCAAAATCACGACGCTAAAGTCATTAAATTCATTAATTCATTGTTGATATAAAAAAATAAAAAAAAAATTTGAGATTATTTGGAAGAAAAGTATAAAAGGAAATAAGAATATTCGAAAGTGCTAAATTTGATAAGTGAATTTGAGTTGTAGAATTAAGAAATACTTATAAACATAATTTTATTCACATTAATTAACTTTAATCATAAATTATTGGAATGTAATAATAAATCTATTGTTTTAATTATTATTCTTTAATTAAGTTTATTTAGACCTTTATTTTTATTTATGTTAATTTTGTATTTTTAACCTAAGTTTTTTCTTTTGGATCAAGATAGGAGACAAAATCTGAAATAAAGAATTAGAGAATTAAATCTATAAATATTTTAGAAAAGGAATTGAATGCAAATTTCTGTCGGGATATTCTCTAAAAATCCTACAATTAAAATTCTTGTGCAATATCCTTCAAAAATAGAGAAAATATAATTTGAAGACATTATTTAAGAAAATCTTCTGCAATATCTCTCACATCAATGTTGGAATCAATTATAATCAATGCATAAATATGAAGAAAATTGGAAACAATATTTATGAAAGAGAAGCAATAATAAAACTTGAGGTTATTTGGAAAAGAATATTATAAAAGAGACTTCAGAGGAAGGAAAATGGAGCTTTTGGGATCGCATTTTAGAGGAGTTTGATAGGGTTTTTTTAGTTTCTTTTTCTTTTTTTGTAATTCTTTTGTTTTTCATTTTCCCTCCGCTTGGAAGGCTAAACCTTTTTTGTTGATTATTTTGTAAATTGAGTTTTGAGGTTTTGTTCAATAAAAGTTTCGATTTTTAATTATCTAAAGCAGTTGTTTGAATAGTTTAATATCTTGGAAAAATGGGTTTTTGTGAGAGGTTGTACTTGAATGCATGATTAAGAGTCTTCCCTATCTTAAACTTTGGTTTTTTTTAGTTAGTTTGCATTGTTCTAATTAATTTCTTGGGCACATGATTCAAGGGAGAGGAGAAAAGCATTCCCATGAAGTATAGGCATGGAACAAAGTGGGTACACTGATTAAACCAGTAAACGCATACTTTACTAGTGAGTTTCATTTGAATCAGATTGGCGCATGTTCAATCTGGTTTAGCTCTGTTGGACGATTGAGAAAGGAATAATCTTTAGAGAACCTATGAAGAATTCAATGGTGGAAGAACTTGGGATCAATCGCTTTTTAATTGATATTTTTTTTCTGCACAACAATTTTAACCCTTTTTATCTTTATTGTTATTGCTAACTTTTCTTTCTTGTAGATATATTCTAAACATTGATTTACTAATTTCACCATTGGGAGACGACTTGGGGTCATTTGACTACATCTATATTATCATCTTTCTAGCGTGAAATAGGTCTACGCTAGAATAATCTTAATTTGACAGCAAAACGACAACTATTAAATACTCAAACACGTTGTTTGGCATTGCTAACAAGAAAAATTATTGGGTAAGGATTTTCATGATTGTAGACTAGTTAAGAAAATTTTGGTAATAGTGTTATAAATATGAACTATCTTTTACTTTATTGGAAAATACAAAGGATATGTCTACAATTACTTTGATAGAAGTCATACATGCCTTACAAATACAAGAGCAATGGAGATTAATGAAAAAAGATTGTGTTTTGAAGGTACTTTAGTTCATATTATCAAAGGTGTTTTTAAAAAATAACTACAAAAGGAGCAAATACAACCAAAATAATAACACACATTTTTTTGTCTTGTTGTTAATGCAGAAAAAAAAAATCACTAACACAATAGGTATTGGTGAATGCTAGATATAAAATTTCACAAATGTGGTTAATTGGGACATGTAGAAAAGATATGTAAATTCCAACATCCCTAAGAATTTGTCAAGAGTGTATAGGACGAATCACAAAAGTAATAACTTCTTGTCGCATCATATTTTACAACCAACAAATCTACAAATGATTCACTTATGGATAGTGATTGTACAAGTCACATTACTCATGATCAAGAACTTTTTAAAGAGTTCAACAAATCTAATATTTCAAAAGTAAATATTGGGATTGGAGAACAAATTGCTCTAGAAGTTATAAGAACAACTGTAATTAAAATTCATTTACGTATCAAATTAATTTTGATATATTATGTGTTGCTCACTTGTTAAAGAAAGCACTACAAAAAATCGTGTAAAAAGTGACGGTTTTAATATGGCGGTTATTAATAATCGCCACAAATTTCAATATAATATGTCATTTGACTAACCACCACAATTATCTTTCAAAATATGTCATTTTCAACCATCACAATTATACTTCAGAATAAAAACAAGTTTTTCTTCCCTCATTATTCCCAATTATTTTTTAAAATATTTTTGATAACCGAAATTAGTTTATTCCCAATTATTTTTGAAAATTTGGTTTGACTAAACAGTCAAACCTCTCTCTCTGCCTAAACACGAAGCCCTAAATGCTCAAACCTCTCTCTCTCTGCCTAAACTTGAAGCCCTAAATGTTCAAACACTCCTCACAGTCAAACGCTCCTCATGAACCCTCCTCACGAAGTTGTCACCAAGTTGTAAGAAATCATTTCGCGATTATCCGAAATCGCCACCATCGGCGCCTTCGCGGAAGGATTTGTTCAGGTTTGTTCACATTCTTTCTGAGTTCGATTTATCCAATGTTATCTGATTTGATTGGATTGGATTGGATTGGTATGGTTTCCTTTTGTTGATTTTTGGGTCTTAGAGATTTCAGTTGTGGTGAATTTCATTTCGGTTTGGTATCTTAATGGTTTGATAAATTAACTCTAGCAATTTGTAATTTGTGGAGCACGACTCTTCACTGAAGAACATTACGTAGGTAGAGTTGAATCTCTTCATTTATTTCTATTCATGAAAACATATGCAAATTAAGCTAAAGCTAAAATATACTTTGGTGCATGAATTATATTTGATAAGACGACATTCGATACCGAGTGACGTGGTTCACTCGGCCCCGAACGGTACACTTGCACCCTAGGCTTGATGAGAAACTTTTAGAATATTCTAGATGTCACTGTTTGGTGTCTCGACGTAGAAAGTGACAATTTTGATAATTAATGGTTTGCAGTGTTGATGGTGATTAGACTTGCGTTTCTTAGTATTTCGTTTGAGTTTAACCTATTTCCTTATATAAGAGATCTAATGGTTCAGTTGGTCATGTCGTTTCATGCTCAACCATTTGAACTTGTTGGATTAGAGTGGATCCAACAATTGAGAAGAGGACAACGTTCATCCATAAGTTACTTCCAAATTGCACAACCCATTAGCTATTATTCCCACAAAAACACTTCTAGATTATATAATCCATAAGTCACTCTCTGATTACACAATCCATGAAATTCTTGGATAACGTAATATGGAGTATTATAGAACCCACATAAATTAAATGATAAAAGTGCATCACACACCTTTCATGGAAAAAAAATGGTGTCACGGTATGTGGTGGTTGTCATTGCAACAATAGTGACAATGAAAAAAATTGTGAGAAAAGGTCCAAGCAATTGATGCATGAGTGAGCAACGAATAACGATAGAGAGGGGGGAAGATGAAGATGATGTATCCCAAGTTTAGGGACAACTTCATATTTTACACACCCCCTAAGAGGGTGCAAAAATAATTCCTTATTCATTTGTTTAACCATCTCTTGCAATCACAAAGTAATAATACAATCACTACAACAATCAAGGCGAGTGGACAAGTGGTCAAATACATATCATATACTGGCTCCCCAAGCTCGAGTAAACAAAGGATCGCAGAGTGTCTTAAAAGAAAAATGTATTTCTTTATCGATGTATACCCAGATTGAGATCTATACCACTCTTGACCTTCTGAGATCGAGTATCCAAGAAAATCTTTTGATACAATTTTTCTCTTTTAGTGTACATCTCACACTCATGTGGACGCAATCACACTTTAATGGATGAACCTCTAATGCAATATCACTTTTGTACCTCATACACTCATGTAAATAAAGTCAAACTTCTCTGAATGAACCTCTGAATAAGATATTCATGGTGCGATTTGATTCGGTTTATACTAAAGAATGACAAAATAAAACATGTGCGATGTAGTTTGGTTTAATTTAAATTAATTATGCAATCTGAACCAAACCAAATCAAACTTTTACACAATTTTTATACACCTTCATGGAAAAACCTCTTATATAATTCTTGTACTTTTGTACATGATAAACGTGATTAAGAGAATATATTAAAATCATTCATAGTCACGTTGACATGCTTAATTAAAATTTGAATATAAAAAATAATTATACTAATTCATTTTAGTGTATCACAAATTTTATTTTGTCTTGGATTTGTATTTTCTTTGTTTAAAACAATGTAAAATTAATGTACCACTTTATCAAGATAAATTTATGTCTAACAACTTATTATTAACTTGGTTATTCTATTTGACCTTTATTTGTTGATTGTTAAGCATCTTCAAGTCAACTTCATGCATTGACCATTTTTAACTTTGTCTCACTTATTGAAATATCAATAATAACAAATTATTTATCTATGTAATTCATATTGTATGCAAATTTCAAGTTTAGGAACTTGTGTACCTATGTACGTTGAGATACTCACCAATTATCTTATATATCAATTATTATTTTATAATTAATTACTATCTTACATATTCAAATAATAATTATGTTGTTATAAAGAGATAAAGTCTTAGGACATGACTTATTATATTATATTATATATATATGTGTGTGTGTGTGTGTTTGTGTGTATATTGTATATATATACATGCACGCACAAACACACACTAGTTACATAACCACCAAGTAATAGAGTCTGAGGGATAAACTCTTATCTTCAACATATTACTTGATTACAGCAACTTTATATGATCTAAT
>Ga0123342_1004091_pt1 | contig 22691 bp, 10 predicted proteins | sample Turbeawhitnodule_FD_89960 | JGI IMG/M metagenome (GOLD analysis project Ga0123342, IMG submission 89960) | Root nodule microbial communities of legume samples collected from Mexico - Turtle bean Mexico white nodule | ecosystem: Host-associated > Plants > Roots > Nodule | place: Mexico: Nepantla... | reverse complement strand
TATATGTGATACAAATATATGAATAAAAGAGATATAACACATATAGAAAATATATATATATATATATATATATATATATATATATATATATATAAAGATAAGTTATGCTTTGATAAAATAATATAAAAAACTATATAAAATCTAAAAATTTAGTAAAAAGCTAAAATGCTAGAATAAAAGTATTTGGTAAAAATAACTATCAATTAACTTAAAGTTGTAAAATATAAATAACGAAAATTGAATAAGTACATATTTTCAATAATTGTAATTAATATTTTTAAACATTATATACTCTAACAAATTTATATGAATTAACTTTCAAGTAATATTTGTGTAAAAAGTCATATTTTTATTATAATTTAAATTAATATAATTTTTCATTAAAAAGTTGAGCAATTAAAAGAAATAAGTGTAACATTAATTCAATATTAAAAAAACATAATAATCCAAAAATCATAGTCTGGACATTAAGATTTTCTAAGATTAGTTTAATAAGTAAAATGTTAAAATAAAAGTTCTATTTGAATAGATTATTTCGAAACTCTGATATGAATAATCTATTGAAATAAATTACAAACTATTAAAAAAAACTTTCTTGCAGAACACAAATAAAATAATTTTATGAAAAAAATCTTCTATACAATTTTATTTATAGTTTAGATGAAATATTTTACCAAACACCCATAATGCAATTTTAATTGGTTCCCACATGTAAAGGATCGTATAAGAATGTATGGAATTAATTTTGTTTTTTGTACGCTCGTATTGTTTGAATTTTGGCATGTTCACTGATTTGGCATTCTTTGCACTTTCTTTATCCAACCATTTACTATTGATTTAACACTTAAATTTGTTTACGCTTAACCTTGTTTGACTTTGATTAGCATTACAAAAAACAGTAGGAGTGTTTGAGTTCTTAAATTGCTACATTTTTAACTTTTTAAATGGATGATGAACACATTATTTTCCAATGTAGAGTGAGAACAACTGGGTTGAATTGTTTTTCTTTCTTAGCTTTAACTTGTGGTAAGTAGTGAATTAGATTAATTTACTCACAAAAATCAATTTAACATATTAGCTATACAGAGACCAACTAATTTTATGTGTGTACCAAGTCCAAATTATATGTATCACTATTTTTTTAATACAAAATTTATAATTTTTCTTCATGGTATTATTATTATTGTCTTTATTATTATCATTAGTTATTAACAACTGTAACTATAATCAGAATAAAATTAATTATAATGATGACGACGATTATAAAATGGCTTTATACTAAACAATACATACATTATTATTCATCATTAAATTTTTAAAGAATATATATATATATATATATATATATATATATAATATTTGGACTTGTTAGTTTATGCTTGTTTGCTCTTTAGAATGGGAATTCTTTGTAAGCCCCTCAATATTTATTTTTATTTCATACTCCTAACTCCCCATGTCCATTTTCTTGTTTTTTTCTCTGCATTTTCTCCAGTTCTCTAAAACAGTTTCACATTTTTTTTCCTCAAACAGAATTCATTGTCAAAAATGGGACTAAGCAAAAATCAATTATGAGTAATAAGGGTTTGTGTTAGAGTAAGTTTTTTTTATTTAAAGCCTCTCTATCTTGTATTCCTTTGGTTATTTTGGTGAATGTTTTAAGGTTTCGTAGGTGCAATCCATTAAGAAGCTTACTATCTCAATCAGTGTAACTTTTGTAAAGTCTCTCTATCTTGTATTTCTTTATTTATTTTGGTCAATGTTTTAAGGTTTCATAGGTCCAATCAATTAAGAAGCTTACTATATCAGTTAGTTCAATTTTTCGTAAGTGTTTTTGTTAATTAGATGATGTTTCCTTATACTCTTTGATATTTTTTTATGCACTTTTAACTCTTTTGTTATCCTATGATTTGTTATTGATTCGTAAACAAGATAGACTATTTTTGTGAATTGATAATTTTGACTATTTTTTTCTTAAAATTTATTTATCGAAAATAAAAAATCAAATTTAACTTCAATCATTGTACAAAAAAATTACATGAGTTAGTCTAACAAAAAATAAAAAATTCTCATATATATAATCCCAAAAGAATTTAACAAGATCTATAGTAGAAGCCTAAAGATATAAGTAGATGCAAAATAAGTTGTAACATGTGTTAGGTTCAAGTCCTAGTTAAGACACTTATTTTCTTCAAATGCTCATTATTTTGGAGTAATCATAAAGTTTGATTTTTTTTTCAACAATAAATAAATTAAATAAAATTAAATATTTTATGAGTGACCCTTATACAATTAATATTACACCACCTACTATCATCATAAAGTTTAATTAATATCAATGAAATAATTTTGTATTAAATAAAATATATTTTTGTAAGTAATTAAGTAATGATAAGAGTAATACTATTATGATGGATACATATAATATGTAAATGTAAATTTTAATCTCGAATGTTCTAGTAAATGGTTGATGTATAGTACAAATATTAAGTTACGAGATTTGATGAGATTCAAAATTTACTAATATATTGAGTCATACAAACACAAGCACATCAAATGGAGAAAATGAAGATTTCTATCATAAAGTTAGGGGTTATAAAATTAAGTACATTTAATAAGGTTTGATATAGGTAATAAATTACCAATTCAGATGAAATTTTTAAATGTGATATATACCATATATTGGTCTCTAAATTTGAACTTTAAGTAAGTAGTTAATAATTATATCTTTATTATTTATTATGATTGATGAGATGAATAATCTTGCTAGAATTAATTTTTGTTTATTCATTGGTTAATTTTATTATTATATATTTAATTAATTAATTAACTCAATATAGTTGATGTTGTGTCTTTTTCTTATAATAGTGTTTTGATATATGAATGTATAAATAAATCTATAACAACCAATATTTTTATATAATATTTTACTAACATATCTTTATGATTCTTTATATATATATATATATATATATTTAGTTAGTTATATTATGATACTATATATATTAGATATGACTATCATCTGATAATATAGAGTTGTATGTTATATTAAGCTTGAAATGTTACATTATTAATAAATTCTAACAATTAGTTTAAAATACATTTAATGTGTAAGTTAATACTGCATTTCTTTATAAAAGATAAGTGCATGCATTTGAACAAATTTTTGTTGAGATTGCTAACGTAAACCATTCTGACTTCGAAGTTGTAATTGTTAACATGCCAAAAGAAAAGATGTTAATATTGATTATTAAATTTTATTGCAAATAATCAACGATAAAAAAATTTGAGAAGTCATTTAAACCTTTTAAATCCAGTAAGTTTTAATATTGTAGACAACATATACGACTTATTTGTATGATTTCTTTATTTTTCTTCTTTTACTTTGTTATAAAAAAACACCATTCTCACTATATATGTCACATACCCGTGTGTCAAATTGTTGTCCCTATCTCATTTAATAATAACTGTCTAAATATGAAACTAACCAACCAAACTATCAAAACATTCGATATTTTAATTATGTGTATCAAAGTTTATATAAACATTTTTTTTTATATTTTTAAATCACAAATCATTTCTCAGAAATGTTAATTAGTTAAACTTCAGATGAAGTTTTATTAACTTTATATATTCTTTGTAGAATTTTTAGTTAATATTCATGCATTTTAATATAGATATATATAGAACAATATGAAGGCAGTAAAATATCCTGCTTGTAGAAAAGAAGAAGAATCTCTCTCTTGTAAACTTTGTGTTTTTTTTTTCCTATGAAATGAAGATGTAAAGCAGGAAATAGAAGCAATTATTGCAAACCAAATAATGGACCGCACAATTATTTGCAGCATAAAGATTATGTGAGAAAGTTATTATGGTGGTCCATTATATTTTTGAAGCCTTATCTCTAACAATCCTCATCTTTAATATTCTTTCATATCATCACCTTTCACCTCCTAAACCTTTGCCTTAGCACTTAACTAAAGGTTCCCCATCTCATCCAAGAAAATTTTAGGATAAAGATTGTAATTAACTATAAACACTACCCTTATTTCATTTTTATTTTTATTTTTATATTTTTCACCTAAGTTTGTTATAATGCACGATAGACCGTGGAAGCTAACCCGAACCCGTTATAAAAAATATGAAATAATAGACAAATCTTCTACCGGAAGCCCAAACTTAGTGGGCTCATTTGGGCTGTACTAGTAGTGGGCCTTGTAATAGTTAACCCATTTTAAATGTGTATTCACTTTCGTCAAATTTCTCGAACCTAACAGTAGCAGGCGAGAACAGTAATAACAATGTTTTTAAAATGTGACTTGATAAATTCCACCTTCTCCCAATAAATATAATTTTAACTGTTTAATTTAATTAATTATCTCATATTCCAGTAAAATATTATTTTTTACTTTCTAATTTGTCCTTCCACTAATTTTTATTTTTATATAAATTAAAATAATATATTCAGTGAAAGAGTTAGATTATTTAAAAACCAACATAATTACTTTTTATTCTTAATTTTTTGTAAAAAAAAGATTAAACTACAGTGTTGTTGTCAAAGAGTCACTGATTCTTTTTCAATTCATACACAAATTTAATTATAATGAAGATTACAGTAAAAGTACTGAAATGTAATTATAATCCATATATTTTAATCAAATAGTTATAATTAGTGTTTAAATTAAAATGGTTAAAATATTCGAAATTAATTACGCGGCATTCATTTTTCTCGCCGAAACATAATTAGTCTTTCACATTTTAATGTCTAGACTAAAATATTAAAAAAAAGAACTTAAATATAAATTTTAACCATATCATTTTTTAATATTATGATAAAAAAAATGTCTTTAGATTTAAATCTCAATATTATCTCTAATAAATATGACTGAAAATAATTTAGAAAGTTAGATTTTTATTTATGGAATTAATAATGTTAAATAAACTTAATTATCAAACTTAACAATATCAATTTTTTTAATTTTTTGTATTTAAGTCCACAAATAATAATTAAAAACTCTGTTATATCACATTAGAAATTATATACAACTCAAATTCGTATGTAAGATACTAAATTCGTATGTAAAATATAATTACATACGATCACATACAGAAAAAATTGTGTATAAAACTGTCGTAGGTAATTATTACATACGGATTTGAGATCTATATGTAATTACATACAGACATATCCATAGTAAGTGTGTGCAAGTCTACATACAGATTCTTTCGTATGTAACTATCTGTAGGTTTACATATGGATATTTCTGTATGTAATGGAAATTTGTTATTTTATATTTGAAAATATTGGAAATCTGTTTCACACCTGCATATACCAAAAGTCATTTATGAGCAACTTCAACATCTTCTGGACATGATTCATAGTTCAACAGGAAAAGAAAAGGCTGGTAATAACACCATAGGAGACTCCTCAGCAGCTTTCAACAACACAGGCAAAAAGGTATGAATTACTGGATTTTTGATATCGGAGCCACGGATCATCTGGCTTGCTCCATCTTTGTTTTCACAAATTACTATAGAATAAAACTAGTAAGGGTTAAGCTTCCTAACAATCAAAGGATCTCTACATTTTTTGCTGGAAATGTTTTCCTAACCAAAGATATTGTTCTGCATGACGTTTTTACATACCTAAATTCATGCTAAACATTATATTTGTGCAAAGACTAACAAAATATTTGAAGTGTCAATTTGTTTTCACACATGATATTTGTCAGATACAGGAAAGGATTACCTTGAAGTTGATTGGTCAAGTTGAAATCAAGAATGAACTTTATCACATGCATGCAGATAAAAAAAATGGTCTTGTTAACTTTGTGCTTAATGAAGTTGTTTTTAAAACTGCTGAAAAACTTGATATTTGACATTGTAGGATGGACCATCTTTCATATAAAGTCTTAGAACACTGTTATTCATGATGATATGAGGCGATCCACATGGATTAGGAGACCATCCACTTATCTAGAAGATTATCATCATCAAATGATGATTAGAAAGTATTAAAAAAGACATGATTTCGATTACTAATTAAATTTATATTTTATGTATATTATATATATATATATATATATATAACATTTTGTAATTTTTAAAAATTATGAATGTAAGAATAAATATTTGTGTAATGGGTTTGTATAAATAGTCTTGTCTTATATGGATTGGAGTTTGTTACTTTGGGTTAGGGATGTCATTTTTAAGTTGAAAGCAACACGAGGGGTGTAGATAGTAGAAATGATTAGATGTTTTAGATTGAAATTTTGCTTTGGGCCTTAAGTTATAGGATAATCAAGGAGTACACACAGTATATAATAAGGGTTTTTTTTATAGAACCCAGGCATCCTCCTTAGAACCGAAAAGAAGAGCACAATGTCATTTCCTCTCCTTCTTCCATTTTTTCCCTTTATTATACAATTTTCAAATTCTTTCATCTTCCTTAAGATTTTGCTAATTTTAAACAAGCTAGGGCAAGAAAATAACTCCAATTTTGGAGTTGGATCCTTGGAGTAAATTTCTTTTTTCTTCTTATCCTTTCTTCATTCATGCATATCGAAGGTTGTTGAGAAAAATAAGATACATTAAGGTTGATGGGTTAATCATTTTCAATGAATAACTAGATTTGGGTTATATAAGCTGAAAAGACTATTTAACACTCTCATTTCACCATCTCTCTTCAAAGATCTAAGTTGAGTAGGAGGTACACTAAAACCTAGGTAAGAGAAATTAGAACTTGTTCAATTAAAGCTTTAAATGATAGAAATATGATATGTTTTCTCGAAATCCATACTTTTCCTTGTGTACTTGGGAATAGGGTGGTTGAAATTAGTTGTGAGGTGTTATATTTTTGTACTAGAAGTAGAAGTTGTAAATGATATGGATCACTTACTTTTTAGATTGGATAAATGTATGATGTATGTCATCTTCAAACAGAATGTATATAATGCATATTTATTTTTGATGTTTGTGTATCACAAGAAAACTAGAAAAATATTAAATAGTAACTAAATTTAGAGATAAAAAATTAGATAATATTTTAGAGACTAAAAAATGATTGGTATCTAAAGTGGTTTCTATTATTAATACAAATTTATAAAATGGTTTCTAAATTGGTATCTAAATTAGTTATTAGGCTTTAGTTATTAATATTTTAGATTTTAAATTGATCTCTAAAAGACTATAATAGTGACTAATTTAGAATATGAAGAAGTAAGTAGCTAAAATCTTGGTAGGTAATGGTTAAATACCATTATAAAAACTATTTTATAAATTTTATTAATAATAAAAACTATTTTAGATACTAATAAATTTTTTAGTTTATAAAATGATTTTTAATCTAGTCATATAGTAACTAATTATTTTAGTTTCTAAAATTAATTTTTATTGCAAGATTCTCTTGTATGTGAATGAAAGAAAAATATGAAATTAAGAGGTAACTTAACTTTGTTAACTCTTATGTTTGGAATGTTGGCATTAAAATGATATGTGAGTTGTAGTAGAAAATATAGAATAAAAGTAAGGGTGCAAAATGAAAAAGCTCAACTTGTTTTAACCTGTTCATAGACGGGCTGAAAGCCTTATCCATCCTACTAGAAAATGGCAAGCAAGTTTATTAGTTTTTTTTTTTTAAATTAAAAGAATTATAATCTTTACATGTAAAATCAATTTATTATAACTGATAATTTAAACTTAATGTATAAGTATTATTTAAGTTACAAAATTACTTTCATATTTGTATCATCCAAATAATACAATATAAAAAATTAATATTTTAAAATATTTTTTAATTTAAAAAAAAGTCATTGGGTTAGCCTACACTGTTGCACCTCTGCCCTTTGAGTTGCGAATCAATTATAAACCTCAAGATGAGAAAAAGATTAAAAAAGAAATCACTCAAAAGCACCATATAGGATGCTGAAAATATTCATGGAAGCTTGAAAAATTGGAAAAAAAGTTGTAATATATGTTTGATGTTGTTTGGACCTCTTTATTATAGATAATATTGTATTGTGTGATATTTGAATGTTGCAACGAATATTATATGTTCAAATATAACATTGAGAATATATGTATATGTTTTAGGATATCATATATTTCATTCAATTTAATTTAGACTTTGGATTATGTTTTAAACTAGTTTTGGATTATAATTGAAATTAATTTTGTTTATATATGATTGGATAATATTGTATTGGATAATGTTTGAATAAGGTATTTATGTACTTGGATCATATTCGATGACATTTGGATAATAATAATGAGGTTCAAGTAAATCATACATAAATCATACATGAAAGAATACAAATACATGTGAATTTAGTTTTTTTTCTTACTTTTAATTTAATGATGTGTGCTATATATGGAATAATTTTTATCTATGATTAACATGAAGAATTTAAGAGTAGATTTTTTTTAGTTAAATATGAGTATCAAGCAATAATGATCAACATTGTAGATCTTGTAGAGAAAGTGAGAATAAAAATTGAAAGTTGGCTTCTTACTGCCATTAGTAAAAAGAAATATTAGATTTGTAGGGTTGGAGAGCTCACCCATACCTCTAAATTTGGTGATATCTCATGTGTTATGGAGGTTTAACTTTTTCTTATGATTTATAAGACATTGATATAATTTTGGAACTATAAGGAAAAAAATGGGAGACTTAGTTAACAATTGCAATCATAGGTTAATATCTTATTTTTTTTTCCCTTCCCATTGATGCATGAATTACACTAGAAAAACAATAACATTTTGAACAAGAGTAAGAGCAAAACAACCATTTAAATGACAAGAAAATGAGCATGAACAACACTGAGATAAATTATGTAAAATTTAGGACCTTACAAGAATGTTATTTCATTTCGTCAATGTTTTAACTTCAATAGATTATGTTTGGATTATTTATCTTTTAAGTTTTAGATCTTAGATTATATGTTTCAATTTGATTTTGGATTTTAGTTTATGTAAATTTTGAATTTTAATTTTGATTACGATTATGCTTATGCTTGAAATGAGTTTATGGATGCTATTTTATGCTTGAATAATATTGTATTGGATGATGATTGAATGTTACAATTAATATTGTAGGTGCTAATGAGTACATGTACAAGTTTTGGATATGTTTAAATACATGTAAGGGTGCAACACATATTATAGGTGCAATAATAACATTGAATATATGTACATGGATATCTTTGAAAACATGCATACGTGCAATGTTCGAAATTCGAAATGGATTATATAGGTATAAAAGAATAATGTAAACAATTTTATTTATATTTATTTCTTATCGAAGGAAATGATTTATGAAAGAGTATATATTTATTTCATCATTTGGGATCAAAACACCAAACACTTCTTTCCCTTTACCTATATGTCATTCCTTATATTGAATTATCCACCATTCTTAAATCCTTTTTTTTGCATCACCTTTGATTCTGTGGGATGTGGAACCATTATACAAGGTGTAAAGATTTGTTATGTATCAAAAATCTTTATCTTACTTCCAATAGATTCATTTTCTTACCTTATTTTTATCTCTTTAATGGTGTTTAGTGATGTCCCCATTTTCGCATCATACTCTTGTCTAACATATTAACTTTGGGAAACATCATTTATACTTCTCTCTACCACCATACACTACTACCTAATATGTTTTTTTTTATGGAGTCATCTATCAATCCCTCATATTATTAACATATGCTTGTTGATTTGATATGGAAAACAATCGATTGTGTCCATTTGCCAATTATTTTTCCCTTGTCCATTTTATCTGTTTAAAACCTTATATCTTTCTCATCTCCTACCATCTGCACATGTCTTTGTCGAACGAGTGTTGATTATTTTTACTTTTACATATACTTTTTAATTCTCTCCATCATATAGAGTCATTATTTGTTCATCTTATATTTTTTTAGTTCTCTTTGATCTTCATAGTTTACTCCTTATCAGAATCTATAGACCTTCATTATACATTTAAAAATGTCATGTCAACTTACTCATAATTACCTCATTAAATGATATGATATCTTTGACTTGCAACACTACAACAAAAACGTGAATTATATACGGATTATTACATACAAATATTTACATACGAATTCTATTCCGTATGTAAACAGGTGTTACATAAAGATTTTTTCCGTATGTAATTACATACGGATAAAATCTGTATGTAATTTTGGCGCCATGAAGCGAGAATTAAATTCCGTAATTACATACGGATATAATCGTTGTAGTGGTTAAATTTTCCCTTGTCACTGAAGGAACCTGTGTTCGAATCCCGTAATTACATACGGATTCTGGATCTATATGTAATTACATACGGATTCTGGATCCGTATGTAACGTTTACCTACGACAGTTTTACATACGGATTTTTGCTCGTATGTAATCCGCATGTAAACTTATTTTATATACGGATTTTGGGCCTTACATACGAATTTTGGCTGTATGTAATTCCAATTTTTCTTGTAGTGCAATACCTGTAATTATATTTATATATATAAAAAAATAACAAACAAATAATTTTTTAAAAAATAAATAAAAATAAACAAATATCAAGAAATAAATTTAAAAGAAAACTAATTCGACCATATAATATTTTTTATCCAAACTTCATCATTGTTGCTCATGTTAAGAGTCACTTTCACTATAAAAAATTCATCAAATAACAACCAAATTTAGAAACTAAAAATAATTAGTCACTATATTAACTAAACTAGATAATATTTTAGAGACTAAAAAATTATCTGTATCTAAGGTGATTTCTATTATTAATAAAATTTTTTAAAATGGTTTCTAAATTAGTAGTTAAATTAGCTACCAAGGTTTTAGCCAATAGTATTTTAGATTCTAAATTGGTCTCAATTAGTCTTTTAGAGACTAATTTAGAATCTAAAATATTAGTAGTTAAAACCTTGGTAGCTAATGGTTAAATATCAATTTAAAAACTACTTTATAAATTTTTATTAATAATAAAAACTACTTTAAATATCAATAATTTTTTGTTTCTATAATGATCTCTAATTTAGTACAATATAGTAATTAATTATTTTAGTATTTAAAATTAATTGCAAATTTGATAATTTTTTTTATGTTTGATCAACTAGTCAACCTTCATTCATGATGTCATTTATTATTCATGACACATGTCATTAATTATTATAATGTTGTTACCATCAATTTAATAAAGAAAATATTATATTAACTCATTTAAATAAAATGGGACTATATTAAGAATATTCAAAATAGTAAGATGACATTAAACAAATCATTATAATATCTTAATTAAAAAACTTATTTAGCTCAAAATCAAATAAAAAAAATCATCACAGATTTAAATATATTTTTAGTAGATAAATTACCGAATTTATTTTTAATTTGTAATAAATTTTTTAACTATTTTTATAATAATTTTTTAATCAAAAGTATTTTAGAAAGCGGTTAGGGAAATAAAACGATATAAATAACGATTACGAGACGAAACATAAAATGAAAAAAATTATAACAGAGTTAATTTTTCTATTAAAAATAAAATTTGATAATTTAGTAATTTTTAAGCCTTACATTAAAATTTGTGAATTACAAAGTTGGGCTTCAATTTTTAGAGGTTCAAATTAAATTATTAAATTTAAGATGTTTTAAGTTCCATCGATTATATAATTTATACTTATATATAAAAAAATTCTCCATTATAACCGTTTTTTAGGATACACAATTTTTTTCAATTTTATTCTTATTTAATATATATCATTTTATTAGTAATGTGAAATATTTTGTCATTTTATATAAATTACTTGAAAAATAAAATTATGTCCAATTTTTTTATGATGTCCACTCTTCCCTTAATTCTTTATTTTAAGACAACTATAGAGAGAGGAAACATATTCTTACACATTTCCACACCAAATCTCATATCAGATAAAATAATCTTAATTTTCAATCACCCTCTTTATTTCATTTCAAGCAACTATATTTTTTGGTAAAATCATTATTATTTTGTATCTACAGCAAGTTAATTCTAACTTTAACGTGAACATTATCATACTCTCGAATTTCAAAATTACCAATGGAAGAAAAAAAAAACTTGAAAAAAAAGAGATACTCAAGTTGAAAAAAAAAAAATAAAATTATTTAATCAATTAATATTTTTTTATATTATTTTTTGTTTTTTAATTTTCATTCATTAAGATTATTTATGTATGTAAGATTATTTATGTATGTATATAAAATAAAATTGAGAAAAATACTATAAGTGTTTCCGCTAGTTTAGACAGTTTGTTTTTGCTATCTCTAAAAATGCGAGTCATCTAAAATGATAATGCATTTGGTGAGACATGTTTTTGGACATAAATGCTAATATTTCCTTTTGAATTGAAAGAAAAGTCACTGATTACAAGTAATAAACGTAAGATGACAATTAAATGTTAAATAGTTTAAATATTAATTACTAATAAATAAGTCATAAAGGTAACGTAATCATATCAGATGCCAACACATAAATTAGTAATTGCCACTAATCACATTGAATTAATTTATTTTTAGTAAATATTAAATTAATAAATACTATTAGTTATAAATTAAATATAAAGTATAATACTTTATTTTAATACTACTAATTGAAAAATATAATATTATACAGTGAGAACAAAATGTCTATTTATTTAATATTGTAAATATACTTATAATTTAATCATCCTACTTCAAATATAAAATAATGTAGTTGTTTATTGTAAAAAAAATAGAAATACACACATATATATATATATATATATATATATATATATATATATATTAACATTGATAAATAAAAATTATCTTAGACTTAAATATATTTGTAGTTATTCGAAATTATTGAAAATAATAATAATAATATATTTTTAACATTTTCATCTTTCGTAAACCTTTTTTTTTTGTTTTTGGCCAAAAAAAATTTTACAAAACGCGCCAGACAATTAATAAATTGTTTCAGATAAAACTGTCGAGACTAAAAATAAAATGAAAAATTTATTACAGACCAAGAATTTTAATAAAAAGGACAAAAATGCATTTAAGATATTAATAAATATATACTACAATATTAATGTTAATATCATATCATATGTTTCACTTTTTTTTTTGTCTTCACCCTTTTCCTTTTATCTTTATTTACTTTCTTATACTTTTACAATCTGAAATAAGGTGTATCATCATTTTTCAATGGGAAATTGCTTTGAAAAGATAAAATGGGAGAAGACAGATTTAGGCGAAAGGGAGAACACAAATTTAGGTGTACGATTCATAGTAAGATTGATGTTTTTTCTTTCAAAATCAACGATAAAAATTAAATAGAATAGAATGAAATATTAGGAGTAATTGAATTCATATACAAAAATTTAAGTCCAATAACCTTCAATCTGCAATTTAAGCCCCAAAAAATGTGCTACACCCCACAAACTATAGTTTCCACCAATATCATTTCCAAATTATTTTTTTTAACAAATATTTTGGTTATAAACATAAAAGGGGAGATCTACCATAAAAGAACAAACTTTTATGATTCATCAACTTTGCACTTGTCATGAATAAAAACAAAAAACATCTTATATTAACTTTGCCTCTGTGTTGGCAAACATTAGGCATGAAACCATATATATATATATGAGTCCAGATTTGAAGAACACTTGTCCATCTAACATTATTATAAGGTAAAATCGAAAAGCATAAGAACTAAAGAAACGAAAAGAAGTTCATAGAGAAAACATATATGATAAAGGGGTCTACATATAATTGGTCAGATGGAAGAAAGAGTCTTGAAGCTATCCATTTCGAGAAGGGCAGTGACAAACAACATGGATGTGGATCTCCCTCCTATGGAAGTTCCTGTGGCAACCACATCCAGCACACATCATAGCTTCATCAGTTTCTTCTGCTCCACTTGGAATGAACTCCATGCAACCATCCTGAGCTAATCCTCCAACATGAACTGCGTGATTCCTCTGACACTCTCCATGTTGTACATTCCTCACAATCGTCAACATGTTACTGCTAGGGCACTCTCGAGGGGGCTGTGTTCTCAAAATCACTCTACTCATGCTCTGCTATCCTTCAAATTCTCCACCTGAAAACAATGCAAAAGTTTATGTTAATTGTACCCTAAAACATGAAATAGGAAGAAAAGAAAGAGAAAAGGGAGCAATAAAGACAAAGAAAGAAAGAAAGAGAGAAAGAGTACAATTATGTGAAGGATATGAAGACTCCAGGCTCTGAAAGGTATATTTATAGTACAAGATCTGATTTCCATGTGGCCCATCTTTTACAAGTAACTGAAAGTAACTGATATAAGAGTGTTGAGTTGAGCTGTTTTTAGAGGAGAGAAAGAGATTTAAGATAAAAATAAAATAGAGAGAAAATTTTCTTAACATTGTTTTTAAGATTTTTTTTTGTAGATATAAGAAATGGATTTTTTTAATAATAATTAATTCATGATCAATATATGAGATATTAATCTTTTGCAATTTATTAAGTATTATAAAAAAAAAATCTATTTCACATTCTTTCAAACATTAATAATGTTTTGTGAGACTAGTTTTATTACTATATTCACTGGTTCGTTGCTCTTGATAGCTTTTGTTTATATTTCATTATTCAATTTCTCTAAATGTTTGAATCTTTTCAGAAGTTCGTATTTATCATGTTCATTTCATAATTCTGGAATTGGAAAATAAAAAAGGAAAAAACCTTGCTAATTTTCTATATGAAAATTTTAACTAAAACGTACCTTATTTTGATGAAGGAACAACTTTTTAAAATATATTAGGAAAAATAAATGGTTAAAAAGATAAACATTTAAAATAACTCAATTCATATCCCTAAAATAAATTTGTATTAATTGCATCATTTTCTTTTATCTAAAATGAATTGATTCTTTTTAGATACATTGCATTTAGTATCCATTTTGGTTGAAGTGAGTCAATCTACTATTCTTATATTATTAAAAAAAATCATTAAATAGAAATTAATTTTAGAGAAAAAAATAATTCCTTATCATATTAACTAAATTAGATACTATCACTACAAGAAAATCATGAAATAAAAACCAATTTTTAGAGACCAAAATAATTAGTTGCAATAGTAACTAAATTAGAGACCATTTTGGAAACTAAAACAAAAATTGGTTTCTAAATTAGTTTCTATCATTGTTAAATAATTTCTAAATTGATATCTAATTAGCAACCAAGGTTCTAGAGACTAAATTTAGAAACTAAATAATTGGTAGATAAACATTGGTTGCTAATTAGATACCAATTTAGAAACTATTTAATAATAATAAAAAATAATAGAAACTAATTTAGAAACCAATTTTTGTTTTAGTTTCTAAAATGATATCTAATTTAGTTACTATTGCAACTAATTATTTTGGTTTCTAAAAATTGGTTTCTATTTGATGATTTTCTTGTAGTGTATATAAACTAAAAAGCATTTAGTATCCATTTTAGTTGAACTGAGTCAATCTACTCTTCTTATATTATTACAAAAAAATCATTAAATGAAAATTAATTTTAGAGAAAAAAATAATTAATTATCATATGGACTAAATTAGATACTATATGAACTAAAAAGTTATTGGTATCTAAAGTAGTTATTATTATTAATACAAATTTATAAACTAGTTTTTAAATTTACATTTAATTAGCTAATTGGTATTTAATTACCTATCGAGGTTTTAGCAACCAATTTTAGAATATAGTTGAACTACAAAACCATCATTAGATATAAACTAATTTTAGAGACAAAAAATTATTAGTCATTATATTAACTAAAAAAAAGTAGAGACTAAAAAATTACTGATATTTAAAGTAGTTTCTATCATTAATAAATAGTTTCTTAATTGGTATTTAATTAGTTACAAATTTTAGCTACCAACTTTAGAATCTAAAAAAATTGGTAGCTAATTAAATGACAATTTAAAAAATATCTATTAATTATAGAAACTGCCTTAGATATAATTTTTTTAATATCCAAAAGAGTATCCAAATTAGTTAATATAATGACTAGTTTTTCTTTTAATGTTGGTAGTTAATTAGATATCAATTTAGAAACTAGTTTATAAATTTTTATTAATAATAGAAATTAATTTAAATATCAATTATATTTTTAATCTATCAAATATTATTTAATTTAGTCAATATACTAACTAATTATTTTTTGTTTTCAAAAATAATTTCTATTTAATAATTTTTTTTAGTGTAGTGTAATAAATATATAAAATAAGTTGGAAGAAAAAAACCGTAGTTAAAGTGAATAAACTCATCTAACTCACTAATCCATGGTGAATCAAATCAACTTACAAAATTGTTTACTTTAAAAAAATAAATTAGATTGAGTTAACTAAAGTTTAGGTGAATTCGTGATAACTAAACCCGTATGAACCAGATTAACCCACTTTCACATCTTTACTTTGTGGTAAAAAAAAATGTATAATTCTTTTATATACATGACCTTTTCCCTTTATTGATTTCATATGTGAAGGGAAATAATCTCTCTAAACTTCCGTATAAACAACCTAGGATATTCTGACAATGGATTCAATAGAGATACATACAAATATAAAAATAAGTGTATCTCAAATATAAAATACGGTCAAGATACATACAAACAACTACTAATATATATATTACAAAAAGACCACTAAAGTGTTAAGCTTCAACAATTCTATAATTCTATAAGATAAATAACCAATGGATCTTTAGAAAGCAGTATCATTTGACGTTTAGGAGATTGTTTCTAACATTAATATAATAAATGCGAAAAATACCTACTCTTGATCTCAGTCAAATATGATTCTTCTCAATTATTACGTTATCTCGTATCTTGTTTCAAGAGATAATAATATCATTAAATTCCTTCATTGAATAATAATAAAATAATATATACATATGGATCACTTAAGGGATGATTCAACCTATATGTAAAGAAAGTAAGACCAACTTTAATGATATTATTAGTAAAGATAGACCAACAAATTAAGACCAACTTAACAACATAAAACCTTTCAGACATTTACTCTAAATATAACCCTAACAACAACTCCTACTGATAACAAATTAAAGTGAATAAAGACAGACCAACCGATTAAGACACCAATCAGAACAAAAAAACAAGCATAAAGATATTTAGAAATTACTAATTTCTTTCTTTTTTCTTTTGTTTAGTAATATTTTTTTCATGTGATGACAAATGATTGTTGTTACTTGAGGTGTCAGCCTAGCTGAGATCTTAAGTTGCATAGTGATGCCTAACATAAAAGCTTTTATTTAAAAAATTTAGAAGTGGTCCAAGACCAAACCTTCAATTGAATCAAAGAAAAGATCTCAGAAGAATCCAAAACTCCACATTTAAAAATAATCTTATTCTTATGACTCCAAATCTCAATAACCACCGCAATCCATATTTTTTTTTATCAATAAAGAATAAAATATAATAAAAAAGATACTTCATGGGTATCTCAACCCGTATACAGAAACCAAGAAACCCAAACCAGCTAACCGCAATGCAGATATTTCTCATCCTTAAATTGACAAACTTTAGAGCATTACTCACCCTAAACTGTAGATGCATTTGACAATCATAATGATGCTAATTGGTGATTTAAATGAAGTTGTAGATATATATTTAAATGAAGGTTGTTTATTGCATTATAAAAATAGAAAGTAAAGATGCACCAAGCTCATCTTCTTAATCTATTATTTCCACTACTCATCTACATAATTGTCCAGAAAATATGCATATAGTATAGAGATTCACATTTTCCACCTTATACCATTGCGCATTTAACCATCATTATCCATAATTTGTGGCAACATATCTATCTCAACACAAGATCCATTTGAGGATATCCCCTTCCTCTCCCATTTTCTCTGTTGTTTTTATGTTTGTTATCAACAATAAATAATATAAATAAAAAAGAGTACTAGTACTCTAATCCGTATAAAAAACTTCAAATTCTGGAGCCAAAGTCTATCACATCAAAGATCCTATATTACAATCTAAAAAACAAAAAGCATTGTAATATCACAAGACGTAACAATAACAGTATTGCTTCAATTTTCATCTCCCCCAAAAGCAGAACACCTACCAGCAAGGGACTTTTCTGAACATCAAACCAGATAAACAGAAAAGAAAAGAAGCCTTCTGTCAAAAAAACCAGTTTGCAGAGGATGGTAAGAGTAACAAAAAGCATCAGAACCCATGTCTGAGCTACTACCAAGCACTCTCAAAAATTTGATTGCATGAGCACCTTGTCTTTATCATTTCCTTGCTCCCTCTTTGTACTTTTTCTGTAGCTACTGTCTTCAGAAGGGTCGAGCTTTAGAGTCTAAGGTGAAGGGTCCTTCTAAAGTTTCTAAAAATAGGTAGTTACAGTAAGTGTTTAGAGAGGTACCCTAAAGTCCCTGAGCGTCTACACTAAACTATGAACACCAACCACAGACAATGAGTGTAGAGCATAGGGAATTCTAGGCTGTGATTTTAATCCCCAAAATAGCATTTTCTAGTTCTATATATAAAGTGCATATTGATGTTAAATGCTGATGAATGAATGATGAATATAAGGTCATGGAACAAATGGTTGACACCTTTAAGAATTGAGCTCAACATTACATGGTTCCATGTCATAGATATGTAAAGATGCACGTTTATGATTTGATTGTTTCCTCTTTTGTTAGTTGTGAAGCTCCTTTGTAGGTAAAAATGATTTGGTAAAGTAAATAATATATATTTTAAACTAATAGTAACCCTAAAATAAATAAATAAATCCTAAAATAAAAAATAAGTAAAATTAATTTAAACATAACTTTATTCAAATGGTAACAGAAATACAGAAAAAGTATCAAAATATATATACCTTTAAAACTTTAAATATAAAATTGTAAAATTATTTTAATTAATAAAAACCTAATGATCATTTGTAATATTTTATTAGATTTTATTAATTAAAGATCTAAAGTGTAATTACAAAAATAAAAAGAATTGAAATTCTGTATTATTGTTCAATGTTTTTAGGATATTTAAAAAAATAATTGAATAGTTTCAAAATAGTCCAGAAATTATTTAAAAGTATATTACTGTTTAAATATATTATAGTTGAATTCAAATTTAATCTACAATCATATACACTTTTGGATAAAATTACAATCAACTTAAAAATAATTTGATCAACTATTTTTACAAAAGATGTATAAAAGAAAAAACTACAATAAACATTAAACATTTCAACACTAAATATATTAGTGTGTAATATGATTAACCTTAGACAAAAGTCAAAATGTACGCATCTCTTGCAAATAAAAGAAGAAAGCATTAAGAAAATCCAACCAAACAGACTTCTAAGATTGGATTGGATTCGACCACGTGACCTTTCTAAAAAAATATCTTAATCCTTAATTTTTTTTATTATAGTAATAAATAATTAAATTAAATCGATTCACTCAAGGTGGTTCAACCTTTATACAGAGAATAAAAGTTGATTTCCACCTTCATATATAAAACCCATAGATTAATTCTCTACTTTCTTTCCCAACACTATGAAAAATAAAACAATGCATAAGGAAAATACTTCAGTATGATCAATTACTTCTCCTTTAAACAAACAATTATTCTTGTGTCTTCAAATTTTACTGATCAAAACTATCCAAATATTATCTATAATAAGATTAAATGAATTAGGTGCATCGAAAATTTTAAAATATTTAATGAGAAGTCATATAATGTAAAACATTTCCATTGAAATACTTTAAGATAGTAAATTTTATTTATACATCTATTCTAAGGTTGGTTAAGGTGGTAAAACAACTCTTGTGGTCCACCAAGTTTAAAGTGAAACAGTTTATTCTTTTATTGCATTGACAGATAATACCTCACTAAACTTTTGACTATATCTGAAGTTGTTGACAAAAACATGCAATGGTAATAAATTTTGTGTTTTATTTGAGTTTTTTTCCACCGTTTTTCATTCATACAACGTTAAAGAGATTAAATAATGAATTGATGTGAAGTAACAAACAGTCATGTATAAAGAGTAACGTTAAAATCTGCATGTAAACTTCTTCACAAATTCAAAAGTTTAATTAAGTAAGGTCCACAAGTTATTGTAAAATTGATAACACATTCTAATATTTGTTTCAGTTCAACCTCATTATAAATTGGTTTATAAATAAGTAGTTAAATTAACTATCAAAGTTTTAACTACTAGTATTTTTATTATAAATTGATATCAATTAGCCTTTTAGAGACTAATTTACAATCTAAAATATTAGTAGTTAAAACCTTGGTAGCTAATGGTTAGATACTAATTTAAAAACTACTTTATAAATTTTTATTAATAATAGAAACTACTTTAGATATCAATAATTTTTTAGTCTCTAAAACGCTCTCTAATTTAGTACAATAGTAATTAATTATTTTGGTATCTAAAATTAGTTGTCATTAATAATTTTTTTTATAGTGTTTCATCAACTAGTCAACTGATGATGTCATATATTATTCATGACACATGTCATTAATTATTGTAATGTTGTTACCATCAATTTAATAAAAAAATATTATATTAACTCATTTAAATAAAATGGGACTAAACTAAAAATATTCAAAATAGTAAGACGACATTAAACAAAGCATTATGATATCTTAATTAAAAAAACTTATTTAACTCAAAATCAAACAAAAGAATCATCATAGATTTAAATATATTTTTAGTCAAGAGAAATTATCGAATTTATTTTTAATTTGTAATAACTTTTTTAACTATTCTTTTAATAATTTTTTAATCAAAGTATTTTAGAAAGCGGTTAGTGAAATAAAACGATATAAATAACGATTACAAGACCAAAAATAAAATGAAAAAATTATAAGAAAAAAAGTTATTTTTTCTATTAAAAAAATGATAATTTAATAATTTTTAAGCCTTACATTAAAATTTGTGAATTTCAAAGTTGGGCTTCATTTTTTAGAGGTTCAAATTGAATTTAAGATATTTTTAGTTCCATCGATTTTATAATTTAGATAGTTTGTTTTTGCTATCTCTAAAGATGCGAGTGATCTAAAGTGATAATGCAGTTGGTGTGAGACCTGTTTTTGAGCATAAATGCTAATATTTCCTTTTTAATTGAAAGAAAAGTCACTGATCACAAGTAATAAATGTAGGATGACAATTAAATGTTAAATAGATTAAATATTAATTACTAATAAATAACTCATAAAGGTAACGTAATCATATCAGATGCCAACACATAAATTAGTAATTGCCACTAATCACATTGAATTTAATTTTAGTAAATATTAAATTAATAAATACTATTAGTTATAAATTAGATATAAAGTATAAGACTTTGGTTTTAATACTATTAACTGAAAAATATAATATTATACTTCAAATATAAAATAATGTAGTTGTTTATTGTCAATGGCATATAAATACATACATATATATATATATATATATATATATATATATTAATATTGATAAATAAAAATTATCATAGACTTAAATATATTTGTAGTTATTCGAAATTATTGAAAAAAAAATATTTTTAACCTTTTCATCTTTCGTAAACCTTCTTTTTTGTTTTTGCCAAAAAAAAACTTTAAAAAACGCGCCAAACAATTACTAAAGTGTTTTAGATAAAACTTTCGATACTGAAAATAAAATAAAAAGTTTATTAGAGACCAAACAGACTTCTAAGTTTGATATTAGCACTTCACCTTCTCAAATATCTTAATCTTTAACTTTTTTTTATCAATAATAAACAATTAAATTAAATCTAACTACTTAAGAGGTGATTCAACCTTATACAGAGAATAAAAGATAAAAGTTCATTTTCACCTTCATATCTAAATTTATAGATTAATTCTATACTTCCTTTCCCAACATTAATAATTGAAAAATAAAACAATGCATAGGGAAAATACTTAGTATGATCAATCATTTCTCCTTTAAACAAACAATTATTCCTGTAACTACAAATCTTACTGATCAAAGCTATCTAAATATTATTTATAATAAAATTAAATGAATTAGATGAATCCAAAATCTTGAAATGTTTAAATGAAAAGTCATATAATGTAAAACATTTCCATTGAGATACTTTAAGGAAGTAAATTTTATTTATACATTGGTCTAACGTTGGTTAAGGTAGTCAAACAACTTTTGTGGTCCACCAACTTTAAAGTGAAACAGTTTTTTCTTTTATTGTATTGACAGATTGGAGAGTAGAAAGTTGAGGGTGTGGGAGAGTGAGAGTGTGAGAAGAAAGTAAGAAAAAAGTGAGTGTGTTTGGATTATGATATGTTAGAGTGAATGTGTGAAGAAAGTTTATTGAGATACGTGACTGATGTGATGGTTATAAGAGTATTTTAAATTATTTTGAATAGAGTAAATTGTAAGATTACAAGTTTACCCTTATATATATAAAAAAGAATAAATAATTATTAATTTTGTACATATTTTAGTTAATTAAAATAATTTAAAGTTTCATTTATAAATAAAAGAAAAAATATATAAAATTCAAATAAATAATTAAATATAATTTTAAATGTAAGTATAATTTTATTATTTTTTATTTTATTAATTTAAATTAATTTTGTTACTTAAGTTAATTTATTTAGATAATTTTAATATTATTTATGATTCTTTAAATTATGTTATGTTAT
>Ga0123342_1004090_pt1 | contig 22691 bp, 9 predicted proteins | sample Turbeawhitnodule_FD_89960 | JGI IMG/M metagenome (GOLD analysis project Ga0123342, IMG submission 89960) | Root nodule microbial communities of legume samples collected from Mexico - Turtle bean Mexico white nodule | ecosystem: Host-associated > Plants > Roots > Nodule | place: Mexico: Nepantla... | reverse complement strand
GGAAAAATAATAAAAATAAAAGGTATTATTATATATATTATTACATTAATGACAAAGAAAAAAAAAGGCCAAAAAGGGAAAACACCACCATCTTAGGTGGCTTTCCCTTCAAATCTTTGCATACGAGAAGGATGAGAAAAATCACTGTTCATGGATATTCACTCTCTCCCTTCCTTACACATCCCTTGATCCAAACCATGGATATCCACTCACATCCTTTCTCAGTACATCTCTGGAAGCAAACAGAGCCTTAAAGTCTATCCTAACAACTGTTTATTGGACCTATAGTGTCACCCGCTATCGAACTGTTATCGGACCACCCATAATATGTTGTCTCACACACGAACTGTCATTCTCGACGTGAAGGATGTGTGTTGGAGATCTCACATCAACAATATTTGTGTCAAAGAAAAACAATTTAACATTTCAAAATTTTCAAAAAATGAAAACTGAGTCATCCCTAAATTTCTACAAATCTTTTTAAGAAAGAATAATAAAAAATAAAATTAAATAATTCAAAATTTAAACTTAATTTATACAATTTATAAAAAAAATATTCGCATAACTTTTTTAATTTTTCTAATTTTAAATTTATACATAAATTAATTTCAAAAACTTATTCATTCTTTTTTATTATTTTTCTATACTAGGAAGTTATTCCTACCTATTATCTTTTATCAATGCATCACCAAAATTTTTTTTTTTCCACCCCAGATATTTCCATACAAAGGTAAAACTTAAAATTGGAAGGGAAAATTCAGAATTTGGGCTCTTCAGGATTTGCTCTCTCTGGGCACGAAATGAAAAACCTCAACCCAAAATTTAACCCTCATTGATTATTTAAGTACGAGAAACCTACCCCTCATATTTATACAATTCTCTACGAGTTTATCACCAAAGCCAACTTTATATAAAAAAAATGAGAAAAAAATACAAATAAAGAAATAAAATTCTACGTAAACTAAAATTATTATCTATACAGTTTATCTAATTTCCTATTTTTATTTGTGAATAAATAACACTTTTTTTTTTCATTTTTGTTATTATTTTTTCTTTTAAAAGTATTTTGAAAAAGTTTAACCAAACATACATTAAGATTTGAATGAAATTTAACAATGAAACTAGCTAGGTTTAAGTGAAATTTGAGTTGATTTTTGTAATATAAGTATCTATCCTGATATAAGACTTGCATGAGTCATTTTAAACCGCATCTAAAAAGGTTCGTATCACCTAAAAATAAGGATTTACTTATCAAAAACACTTTAAAAAAACACTCAATAATTCAAATTTTAAACTTCTCTTTCTAATTTCATTTTCTATCATATCAATTTTAACACAAGGGTATGCTTGTTTTAAGAGAAAAAGTGTGAAACAAAATAAATGAAAAAAATAATACAAATATTATGTAATTATTTATATTGTTTGGTAAGAGAAAAAAAGAAAAAGAAAAATGTTTATTAACAAAATAAGACCTTTATTCACATTTTTTGAACAAATAAAATATAAAGACATGTCCAACATTTTCACTTTCACTTATATAACTCCTTTTAATAGTTATCAGGAGAAAAGTTTTTTTAACATTAACTTTTTCTCTCATTTTCACTTTAATATAGAATAATAATACCTTCTAAAAATTGATTATAGGAATAATTATTTTTTACTATTAGAATGTCATATAAACTTTATATCCAAGTGGCTTCATTTGATTGACCTTTGGATTGTCTTCATTGGTTTGGTTTTGTTTGCCACATGTCAGTGTTTTAGAGACTTGGATGAGTAGCAGGTAGCGCAGCCATGTAATAGTAGCAGCTTCAAGCTACCTGGGGATGCAATGCAACAAAACAAATCTGTTATCACACTTAACAAAAATCATTCTAATTCATGCCTTTTTGTTGCTATTTTTTGTATATGTTGTATTGATTATTAGAGATTAATTTCCTTTAATACGTAAATATTATCAAATATGACGTGCTTTATAATAAATGTCATGTATTTTCATCCCAAAGTTTGATTAAGGAATTCCATTAGGAGTTATTATATTTAGGTCTGAGAAGTTACATCAACATATCCATCACTCATACCTATTCGATTGTTTATTTCCAATTGAAACTTTAACTAACCTACACAACGAATTACATAGTCAACAAGTGTTGCCAAATAAAATAATTCAGATGGAGAACTTGGTTATATAAGGAGACACCTAAAGCTAGCTCTATGTATGACGAATAATCTTTTGAAACATAAAACAAAGACGCAGTAAAAAAAAAAAGAAGCGATTGCAAGAAGGATGATATAATGAAGAAGAAAAAAAAAAGGTTGAAAGAGTTGAAAAGTAGAAGAAAGGTGTAATGTATAATGGTAAATAAACAATTGAAGTGTTAAATGCTTGATTTGACATGCAAGTTTGAAAAATCAATCATTTCTTGACAATCTAGTTCCTTAGTGGCAAGTAGTACAGCTGAAGCCAACTTTAGTTCTAGTGTATAATATTTCCATATAATAGTCTACGTTTTGTAAAGCCAAAAATAATTTTATTGGTTTAATTAAGTTGTACTATTATGAAGAAAAAAAAAGTGTTCAAGACTTGCCTCAAGGTTACTTTACATCCGAAGTGGACCTATGTCTTTGTTTGAAAAATAGAAGAATGGAAATACTAGAAAAAAATATTATTATTTCAAATCAGTTATATCACTAAAATAAAATCATGAAACCAATTTTTAGATATTAAAATAATTAGTTGAAATAGTAACTAAATTAGAGACCATTTTAGAAATTAAAACAATTTTTAGTTTCTAAATTGTTAAATAATTTCTAAATTAGTATGTAATTAGCAATCAAGGTTTTAGAGACCAAATTTGGAAACTAAATAATTGGTAGTTAAAACCTTGGTTGCTAATTAAATACTAATTTAGAAACTATTTAACAATAATATAAACTAATTTAGAAACCAATTTTTTTTTAGTTTCTAAAATGGTCTCTAATTTAGTTACTATTGCAACTAATTATTTTGGTCTCTAAAAATTTATTTCTATTTCATTATTTTCTTGTAGTGTATGTGCATAATTTTTTTTTCTTAACGAGTATATAAAGTTTAAGTTCACAAATCAAATAAATAATATTATTATCAAATTTGAATTTTAAGTATATATACTTATATTAAATATCCAAACTCTTACGAGAAAATCATGAAAGTGAAACCAATTTTAGAAAAAATAATAATAATTAGTTGTTATAGTAACTAGATGAGTGATGATTTTAAAAACTAAAAAAAAAATTGGTTTCTAAATTAATTATATTATTGTTAAATGATTTCTAAATTGATATTTGATTAGTTACCAAAGTTTTTGCTACCAAATTTAGAATCTAAATAATTGGTAGTTAAAACCTTGATAGCTGACTAGATACCAATTTAGAAACTATTTAACAATAATAGATACTAATTTAGAAATAAATAAAAAAATTAGTCTCTAAAATGGTTTTTAATTTAGTTACTATAGCAACTAATTATTTTTTTTTTATCTAAAATTAGTTTTTATTTCATGGTTTTTTTAATATTACCATAATTATCCTTCTAGGTGGAATAAAATTTTGTTCTGGATTTGAAAAATATGTCAACTTTGTAAATTTGGTAAAACTTTGTTTGTTGCAGTAGTTCGATTTTCTCAAGAAATTAAGTATTCACACAAGGGGTTGCATTTGGTTAAAAATAATAATTATAGGAAAGAATTCATGTGGTTAAAAGCACATAATTCAACTTAAATAAAGAAGATAGGGTTGGTCGATTGGGTGATACTGAACCTTGAAGCAGAGAAGCAGCTATGGTTCTGATGAAGTCTAATTGTCATATAGTGAATGAGGATTTGGAATATTGCAGAACTTTCCTCTTTGGAAACTTGTTGTAGTGAAAAACGAAAATGAAGGGTTCAATAGTCCTACAACTTGACTTTTTTTCATGATATGATAGGATTGGTGCATTGAACAGTTACTGGTATGCTACTTATACGACGACTTTGAATATAGATGTGTGCATGTAGGTCCTCTTTGGCTTATTAGGTTGATCCATAACCATAGTGCATGCACCTTCTCTCAACTCAGATATCTATCTATATAGGAAAATATTACTTTTCAAAAATATCACTTTTCACAATTTTACAATGAAAAACATCAGTTTACAAATTTTATAATATGATTTTAAAATTGTTTGATCTTTTTAAATAGGGTTCTTATTTTGATAAAAAAATATTTTTTTAATTGTAATATGGTGTAGGTTATCAATATATATAAGTATTGGTATTTTACTGAGAAGCATGAATTTTTTGTTTTAAGATTAATGGCTTCAGCATATATGATTTTTTTTTTAATTTGTTCCTTTTTTTTAATTTCAGAACTAAAAATTAATGATTTTTCGTCTCTGTTTATTTTAAATCATAGAGTGAAAACTCCATTAATCTATTTTCCACGAAGAAAAATTAAGACCATATTTTAATTTGATGATTGCATATATTTTTCCACATTTTAGTCTATACTTTTTTTTTTAATTTGATTTTATGCACAAAAAACTCATGTCATCAAATACATTTTTTAAGAAGTCGTTTATAAAAGCATATTTTATTTACTTTTAACCAAATTACGGGAAGAATGACGTCAATTGAATGTATCTGTGAGGTCATTTGAAACATATAAAATTAAAATTTTATCTAGATTTTATTTAGATAAATTTCTCCAAGAAATATTTATAAAATAAAAAAATAATTGAGTTTTTTTTAAAGTTAATAAAATTTTATTTAGATAAAGTTCTTCAAGAAATATTTATAAAATAAAAAAATAATTGAGTTTTTTTTTTTCATAAAGTTGAATGGACTCACGCACTCGATATCAAAAGAAATTAGACTGTTTCTTCCTGCATTCCTACATTTTTCTTCCTGCACTCCTACAAGGTTATGTAAATATAAAACTATCCCTATATAAACGGTACATTTTTATATTTTTTTGTATTTTGGATTATGAAATCCAGTAAATTTTCGGATTGGCGCTTCCGGTAAATTTTTGGATTGGCACATCCGGTAATCTTCCAGATTGATGCTTCCGGTAGTATATGAATGATAGTGCTAATCCAAAATAAATAAAAAATGCAAAACATCCATTGAAAAAACCACTATGGATCCGCCAATCCGTAATTCAAAATATGCATTCTGGATTCAGAAATTCATAATTAAAAAAAATCATTTCGGATCCACCAATCCGTGATACAAATTAGGCTTCCAGATTCAATAATCTGGAAATCAACAATTTATGCAAAATTTGCTTCTGAAACACCCCTTCATTCGGAATGTAACATGATTCACTTCCGGATTGATGAATCCATAACACACTTCCAGATCCCAAAATTGTGGGGGTCAGTATTGGAATTTACAAAATTGTGGGGGTGCAAGAAGAAATATGTAGGGGTGCAGGAAGAAACTGCCAAGAAATTAAATGAGAAAAGTTTAGTATAAACTAAGAGTTGTTTGCACTAATAATAATGAAATTAGGCTTATTCTTCCTGCACCCCCAAAATTTTGTAAATCCCAAAATTGACCTTCACCTTTTATTTGAAAAATTAGAGTTTTTTAGGTTATCGGATTATCGGGATCCGGGAGTGTGCTACGGATTCATCAATCCAAAAGTGATTCGTGTTCTTTTTCAAATAAAGGGGTGTTTCGAAATCAACTTGTTGATTTCTGGATTGCTAAATCCGGAAGTCTATTTTTTGTTACAGATTGATGGATCCGGAAGATTACCAGATTCACCAATCCGAAATATTTATGGATTTTCCAATCCGGAATGCAAAAAAATAAATACAGATTTCCCATTCCGTAGAATTACCGAATTGCATTGTCCGAAAGAAAAAAGAGTAGTGTGGGTCTTATGTGTATTTTGGGGTTTTTAAAAAATAGTAGGGATATTTTTGTCTTTGCATTAGAATTTGGGGGTGCAAGAAGAAAAATGTAGAGGTGCAGGAAGAAACTGCTATGAAATTAGTCATAACTCAAAGGGCTTATTTATTCAGGCCCAATGCACTTGGGCACAAAAGGAAACCAGGACCCGAGGAGGATCAAGAAGGATTCATAGTTGGAGGCAAATTCTCCCACCAGTTTCATGCTTTCATACTTTCCACCTACATCTTTATATTTTCTTTTTTTATTTCAACACTAATATCCTTTAGAGTATGATAAAGAGTGTATTGTTTTCCTTTTCATTCTAAAGTGGCGATGGTTACTTAACATTACTAGTTGAAATAAGTTTTGTAATGTTTCTGGTGATATGTTTTCATTAGTTTTTTTTTTTAATTTATTTCAAAGTCACAAAATCAAAAAAATTCAGCAAAATGCAAAATTAGAGTTCAAAATTAATATATATATATATATATATATATATATATTCCTACTAGAAAATGTCGAATACAACGAATTTTTTTGTCAACCCTCTCACACTCAAATGATGAAATTGTTCTCTCAAACGTTGTGGTGGGAGAAAAAATTGAAGTAGACTGGAACGGAGATATGGGGGTGCAACGGAGATTATTTAAAAAAGTGAGGTTATGTTTCATTTAGAATTATTTAAAAAATTTAAAAAGATTAAAACTAACTTTTTTCACAACTAATATGGAGGTGGAGGAAGAATTTGTAGAGACAATTCAGACATGAGTCCAATATTTAGAATATATATCATTAAAATATGAACTTTAAACATAATCAATCTTAAAAAAAATTTAGTTCATAAGGTGAGATTTACGGATGACATGATAAACCACATAAACTATTGTTAGAATAGACTTATACCATATTAAAAAGTGAATTTTAAGTTTAACTCAACCTTACCAAATTAAGTTATAAATTGAAGTGCACCTTATATATTATTATATCTTTATCTAGTAGATGTGTATCTCTAATGTCAATTTTTTTTCAATTTTTTTCATTTTTCAACTAAACCTTTTTTATTTATACTCTATTTCTCATTTTTTTCCCTCTACCAAAATAAATATAGGTTGAATATATTAAATTTAATATAACATAAGTTTCATACAGTAAATATAGGTTTAAATATTTTTTAGTTCTTGCAAATCTATCAACTGTGAGTTCTATCGAAATTTATTTTGTATGATCTGTGTAATTTTTAAATCTTCAGTTTTATTTATAAAAAAAAATGTTTATGTGACTTAAGGAATTTCTACAAGATAACGTTACCTTACAGAAGTGTTTACTCGCTAACATCATACGGAGTGGCACACGTTTTTTTTTTTGGTAATTGATACTAAAAAAACACCAAAAACAAAAAGTTAGGAACTTACGAGGCAGTGTTTAGTTTTTTTTCTTTTAACTTTTTTTCTTTTTTAGTGAAGATGTTGTTATCACTAGTTTACAATCCATGGAAAATCGGAACTGTGGTAAGATGAAGAATTTTAGGAGGGAGAATAGTGACTTTGATGATGAAAATAATTAGCATGGAAGATGGTTAAGGGTAGCATTAATAAAAAAAAAATTATGTAAGAAATCTGATTAGGAAGGAACAGGCAAAAATGATGTGTTTATAAGAGATGAAATGTTCTGAGTTTAGTAAGGAGAATGTTTTTCATGTATGGGATCTAATGAAATTGACTGGGTTGTAAATAGAGCAAGTAACTGGTGGGTTAATTCTGATTTGAAGGAAAAATAGTTTTTAGATGTCGAGTTTCTTTAATGGAAGGAACTTTTCTATTATTGAAGGGTTTTGGAAGGTAGAGAATGGGTTTCAAGTCACAATTGTGAATGTATATTATTCTGGTTTTCTAGGAGAGAAGAAGTTGGTGTGGGAGGAGATTAGTGACTACAGGTTGAATCAGCTTTCAAAGGCTTGGTGTGTTATTGGGGATTTTAATTCAATTAGAAGACAAAAGGATAAGAAGAGTTCAATTTTTGTGTCAGACTATAGCAAAGAAATAAATGGTTTTAATAATTGAAAAATCTGAATTGGCAGATATCCCGTTGGTTGACAAAAGTTTACCTGGTATAAACCTAATGGGTTAGTGAATAGCATAATTGACCGGGTGTTTGTGTCAAAGGAATGGTTGGAAGCTTGGTCGCATTGTAAATAATTTCTCTTAAGTAGATTTGTCTCTGATCATTGCGCAGTTCTATTAAAAGATGTTATTTACTGGGGTCCTAAACCATTTCAGAGCCTGTACGTCTAACAAAGCGATAATAGGTATAAAGAGTTTGTGACAATTAAATGGCCTAGCTACGAAGTGCAAGGAGAAGGAATGTATATTTTCAAAGAAAAATTGAAAAAACTTAAAGCAAATCTAAAGGTTTGGAATAGAGAAATTTTTGGTAATGTCCACGGTATTAATGAAGGCTTGCTTCAGATGATTAATGAGTTAGATACAAAAGATGATGAAAGTGAATGAGAAGAGTCTGAGAGGGTGGAAAGAAGGTCTCTTTTAGCATAATTTAGTAGAATTCTCCTTAAACAAGAGGCGAGAGTGCACTAGAAAGCAAGACAAAAGTGGTTGAAAAAGGATGATCTAAACACAAAGTTTTTTTCATTCGAAAGTAAAATGGAGGAGTGCAAGGAACAAGTTACATGGGGTTTTAATTAATGGTCAATGGTGTGAGGATAAGGATGTGGTCAAAGAAAAGGTCAAAGAGGTTTTCGAAGCTAGATTTGTCAGGAATGATGTTTTCCAGCTTAAACTGGACAACGTTAGTTTCAATTCTATTTTAGGGGAGGATAATGAAATTTTGGTTGGTGATTTTTCCGAAGAAGAAATCGGGGAAGTTGTTTGGAGTTGCGATAGTACGAAGAGTCCTGGCCCAAATGGTTTTAATTTTGGGTTCATTAAATTTTGTTGGGATTTAATTAAAAAAGGACGTGGTGTCAGCGGTGAAAGATTTTGCAGTCAATGGTAAATGGCCTAGGGGGTTAATGTCGTTTTTATGCTTGATTCCAAAAGTAAAAATCCCTTAGCAGTTTGGTGAGTTTAGACCTATTTCATTGGTTGGATGTTTATATAAGATAATTTTGAAATTGTTGTCATTACGACTGAAAACGATGATAGGCAAAGTTATTGACGTTAGACAAACACATTTTGTTGAAGGAAGGGGTTTGCTGGAGAAGCTTGCGAGAGGGCGTGAAAAATTGTAGGATCTCTCTCTGGTGGAAAGATTTGAAGGAGGTTTGGGGTTCAAAAGGATGGGGAAGGAATTTTGAAGATGCTTTCAAGTGGAAGATTGGCAATGGAGAAGAAATTTCCTTCTGGGAGGATTGTTGGGTGGGCGATGAGGCTTTAAAGAATGTCTACTTGAGGTTGTTCTCCTTAAGTTCTTGCAAAGATGCTAAGGTGGTTGAGCTTGGGAATTGGATTAATGGTGCTTGGGAGTGACAACTAACTTGGAGGAGGAGTTTTTTTGAATGGGAAAAGCCTTTGGTGAGTTTTTTTTTCTAGGTTTTTCAAGGGTTGAGCTTTGACTTGGAAGAGATGGAAATTGGATTTGGAAAGATGGGGAACTCTCAGTTTATACATTAAATTCTACTTATAATTGTTTAAGGAGGGCACGAAAAGGGGAGAATGTCTTTGCGTATAAAAAGTTTTGGAGGAGTAAAGATGTTCCCTCTACACTTATCTCTGCTTGGAGGGTGATGGAAAATAAGATTGTTACTATGGTCAATTTAGAAAGGCACGGGATCGCGGTTGAAAGTCTTTGTGGGGTGGAGGAAGAGATTTGTCGCCACTTGTTTTTTGAGTGCATAACAGCTTGGTGTGTTTGGTATCAATGTTTTGCTTGGCTTAGTGTGATGTCAGTGTGTAATGCCTTTTCAATTAATGATATTTGGAAAGCAATTTGGATTGCAGTAGTTAATGGGATTTGGAAGTACAAGAATAATGTCATTTTCAAAGGGGAGGTGATTGACGGTTTAAAATTGTTTGCTATGATTCAATTAAAGGTTTGGTCTTGGATTACCTTCAAGTCACACTATGTTTTTTTTTTCTCTTACTCTGAGTGGTGCATTTATTTTTTGTTTTGTATGAGGTTGGTTAAGTGATGTATTGTCATGTAACATTGAGTTGGTTTGCGAGATTTGACAGGTTTAGTATAAGGATTGGACTACCCTAAAGTGATTCTTATTTAATTTATTGTTTATCGCTTATTAAAAAAACTGTAAAAAAAAATAGCTAAAAAATCTTCTATTTTTAAGACAATAACACGTTCGCTTCCAAAATTTAATGCATGTTGAGGCTAAAACTACATCTGAAAAAAATAATTTAAAAAGTGATAAAAATAAACTTTAAAAAAAAAAAGTAAATCAATAACGCACTGCTACGTTTAAAATTGATAATTATTTATTTAAGAACAAGCTGCACAAGATACAATATCCTTTTAGAAAAGGAACAACATTATTTTTGTTACATTTTTAGTAGAATTGAAGTAAACAATTCTAAACACTCTTGGTTAATCAACTTCGATCATCCATCCCTTCTTATCTTCAATAGTACCAGTTTGAATTCCTGAAATGGTATCGTTCAACTCTTGACAAATGGTTCCAGAACCCGTTATATAGTCCATCCTGCATGTACACAACTTCATGTTTCAGCCAAATTTGGATGCGTGTCACCCATTCATATCTCCTCTTCTAAACAATTCTTATAAAACATACTGTAGTAACAAAGTCCTATTATCTAAAAACAATCTGATAATATAATTTAAATATAATTTATAAATAAAGTGTAATAATGGACTTTTTAGTAAGAATTATTATTATTTTATTTATTTGAAAGTTTAGTGAAGTATAAATATTATTTTACTAAAAATTAGGCCATTATTTAATACAATTTTTTTCTATGTTTAATATAAATTAGGACATTATTTACCTTTTATTCTGGTAGGTGATACTCCCTACCGGGGCAACACCTACTGCAGTTCCTGTGCAGAAAACTTCATCAGCCTCAGCCAATTCATCCACACCAACAGTACGTTCTTCTACCTGAACCAAATTGGCCAATGTAAAAGCGTATTTCAAACAGAAACTCACAAAAACAATACAAAACTTAACTCTGTAAAATCCATTAGCCAATGTTTCTAACATCAGGCCTAAAAAACTGTCTTGTGGTCAGTTTTGAGCTCTTTTTTCTTACTCTCCAGTTAAATACTTTTTTTTATCACTATTTGTATTATCTTTAAACCGTCAAGATAGATAGATCATACAGTAAATGTTCACGTCTTTCAAACTCAATATTTATGTACATAGGAAGTTTATACCAGTTATAAGATCAGCACTCACTTGAAGGATAATGGACAGTTAGATTGAGGACTCTTCGGAACTTTAAAGAGCATTAAGCAAGAAACAATTAAAGGATAAATAAATATTAGGTTGCGTGATCATGTAGCAGCCGCATATATGTAATTATATAAATATAATACCTGATAGCCATGATCACGGGCAATTTCAATTACACTTTTTCGGGTAATTCCGGAAAGAATGGTTCCATTGGTAGCAGGAGTAGCGATGCATTTTCCCTGTGAATGGAAGCAACTAGTTAAATTAGCCTGTTATAAATGTATATGGCTGAAGATTTGTCCTTAAAGTAATTTTATTAAATCGTTTAAAATGTGCACAATTGACAGAAACAGTTATACTGAAGGAGAAGATGAATAATTCGAAGAATAATACCTTGGCAATAAAAATGTTACAAGAAGAAACCTCCTCCAGATTTTGCTTGGTGGCTGAATCAAGGTACAACACATCTGAAAATCCTCTTTTCTTGGCTTTAGTTTGTGCCATCAAAACCTACACGTGAAGACGAAAAGCAAAATTGAGCACAAGTTCTGAACCCTATATGAAGGTCACGATCTGATTCATTTCGTTGGTGATGCGTTTCCTAGTTAAATTAATCCAGGATCTACGGCTAAAGAAAAATGAAAAATATTTTATTAATATCCTCTGTCACTAACACAGACTTGACATCGCTTGTGTAACATTAATTGACGCTGCAGACGTGACATTTGGTGAGAATGTGACACTGATTTTATATTATAATATATGACTCGTAGCACATCAAAAGGGATCACTCGAATGTATGTAAGTGGTTACTTATATGACGCACGCAAAACTGGATACCTGTGTGTAAGTGGTTACTTATGTGACGTTTATGGCCACTCACTCTTCATGAAAAAGAATTCAATTTTTTTAATAAGAACCATATATTACATCGGTTAGATGACTTAACCGGTGTAATAACTACTCAGTCATAGGTTCCTCCACATATACTGGCTCACATAAAACTGGTTACCCATGTGTCTGTAAGTACCTATGTGACATTTATGGTCACCCACTCTTCATGAAAAAAAATCAATTTTTTTTAATAAAAACCATATATTACATCGGTTAGATGGCTTAACCGATGTAAAAATCATATATTACATCAGTTAGATAGTTTAACCGATGTAATAACTCTACCAGAGCTAGTTACCCAGCCACAGGTTCTGGCACACACAAAACTGGTTATTTGTGTGTCTGTAAATGGTTACCTATGTGACGTTTATGACCCACCCACTCTTTATGAAAAAAAATTATTTTTTTAATATGGGTCATATATTACATCGGTTAGATGACTTAATCAATGTAATTTGGGTCATTATGAGTAAAAAATATATATTACATCGGTTGTTTCTAAAGACCGATGTATGAGTAAAAAGAAAAGGCTCATTTTATACGAGAGTTGATTGAGTTTTGTTGTTGAGTGAAAGACGTGAAACGCATACCGGTGCATAATTGGAAATGGTTTTAACGTTTCCAGTGCCGCGGCGAGAAGCACGGTCAAAGTTCTCCTCCACATGCAAGTTGAGCGCAGCCGAACCCTCCTGTGGTGCGAATAAACCACTCGAAATGTTTAAGCCATAAATTGAAGTAATTGTAATGTGTAGCATAGATAAAGAAAATGAAGTTTGACAGACCTTGAAATAGTTGCGAACAGGGGAAGCGTATATGAGGAATGTGTATTCAGGTGCAGGAGCCAAACCCAAAACTGGACCCGTTCCTAAGAGCAGAGGCCTAAGGTACAAGGATCCTTTTCCCGGCGGAGGAATCTGCTTAGCTTTTATTTTTAGAATTGAAACTGGAAGCAATTAATAGTTGAATAATATAATTAATTGTCGTACCCAACGTTTATTAGCCAAGACAGTTTGTTTCAAAGCATGAACAAAATGATCGATGGAAGGGGATGCCATGCACATTCTTTCTGCACCAATCTTCATGCGAATGCCATTTTGTTCAGGACGGAAGAGTACCACGCGCCCATTTTCTCTTCTGTGTGCTTTTGTACCTTCGAATAATCCCTGTTTTCGTATTTCAACAACAATTTCACCATTCCCGCAATAAACAAAATCTTAAATTCAGAGTTCTTACTGTATCATATCACTTTTCATTCATCAAATATTCGGTTTTCCTTCTGTTTTTTTTCTTTCCAGGAGTTAATTAGAAGGCATCTAAGGGACAGTCGCCGCAGAACGAAAGCTCATAGCTCATAAACATGTAACTATCAAAATTACAAAATAAAAAACACCAATTTTACATACTTTTATGAATTTATTATCAAATTAATATTTTTGTTAACCATATTTGTAGGAAATAATTATTAATTATTTTTCTAGAAATAAACTAAATTAAAATAAATTATAGAATAAAGGAATATTTTATTTTATAAATGTTGAAATAAATTATCTTTAAATATATCGATATTGAATTTGTTTTTTTAATGTTTACACAATACATGTTTAAAACTGTAAATATACTAGAATTTACAGTTAGAGGAATAAAAATGATACAAGTAAAAACTGTTAATGTTAAGAAGATAAAATATTTGTTAAAAAAAATAAGTTGTTTATTATACACACATATATAATATTTAATAACAAAATTAATAAATAATATTTATAATTATTAATTCAATATAAAAAGGTTAATAAATTCATTTAATTATAAATTAAAATTATTTATAATTCTAAAAAAGTAATATTATAAAATAAAAATTATTATAAAGATATGCAAAAAGAAATCATCTTGACTTAATTGTATGTAGGTAACGGATAAGACTAGACCGCACATGTCTATGGCCCAACATGAGGTCAGTGACCTAACTTATATTAGGTGAACCTTTATTTTCGTGTATTTAATTGAAAAAAAGCTAAAGTTGGATAATTGCAGAGTCTTTAAAGTTTAACAAACTATCTTATTTAAATAAATATTAAATTATATTTTAAAATAATATTGTTATATTAAATTGTATATCTATTTACTTTTGAATACTAAACATTTGACCAACGTATAAAACATAAAATTACAAATAATTTATATTTAGATCTAATAAATTTAACCTACTTGTTTTTAGTTTAGTTTTATGTTTTGAGTAATAACTATTTTATATTTTACAATTCGTGATTTTTTTAATATATAATTTTTTTCATTGACTTATTATCTAATAATTCTATCTAGATATATTAATTCTATCTAAAAAACTTTAATATCCAATAAATCTATATACATGTTATTAAGCTGTACTAAACGTTAAAAATTCAAGCTAGACCTAAAAAAACTAAACTAAACTTAGGCTTTAGATTTCTAATGCAAACAAAACACGTTTAGACAAAGTTTTCCCTTACTATTTTCAACCCTTCCTACTTTTAGTAATTTCTTCATTCAAACGTGTTTGATAATCTCAATTGCTTATAAACTAATATGGTTACAATAAATTTGCTTTTTATGCGAATTTAATAATTCTTTCCTGGAATTTTTAAATTGCTTGAAGCTTTTTTATTTTTTTTATCAGTAATTTATTTAAAAAATCTTTTTTTTTTTAAATAACTGAATATGATCGTTTATCCAATTTATATATATAATAAGCCAATTTGAAAACTATTTATACCAAACTTTGAGTGAGATTATGAAACACGCAAGTTCTCTCAGTGGTACACACGTCCATATTGTAGAACCATACAAGGCAGCACATGTATAGAGTTAAAGAGAATTTGAAATCATACATACCTGACCATAATTTAGGACCCCAGCTGAGGGACTGAGTTCAATGTTTCCATAACGACTGAGTTGACCTTCTCCAAAACTTTGGCCCTCACAACATTTACTAATGTACATATAATCAGTAGGCATCAATCCAAATCCAAGGTTGTCCCAATTCACATCAGCATACTCCTCATCACTGTGTTTTGTTTTGTTTACAAAATAAAGAAAAATAAGAACAAAGTGTTAATTAGTTGATACACATTATTAATTCCAAATATGGGTATGTATAATAACCATTGCTTAAATTGGTAATTAATAGATTGTATAGTTTTTATACCTGTAAGTAGGGTTGGGGCTCTCAAGAGGACAGGGCTGAGAAGCAAACCTATTGTAAGTTCCTATCTGTTACAACATAACACTACACTTTAAGTAAATGTTTTAATCAACTTCACAATAACAGTACCATTTTTTCATTTGTGTTGTTAGTTAGGTTGTTGGAGTAGAAGTTTGGTGTCCAATTTTTCATTTTTAAACAACCTCCACATGTTTTCATTTAATTGCAGTTTTTTGGATTTTCTTGATTGTTATTGTTTAGTTCTCATAATCTTTAAATGCTTGTTTTTATATTAAATTTTATTCACTGATTAATCAAAATATTCATTTGTATAAGTATGCAAAGTAAGATAAAAATTTAAGAAAGAAAAATAAATAATGATTAAATTTGTTAAACGACTGTAGCCAGTAAAATCTTGTTCTTTAAAACTTGGTATGTATATAAAATAAGCAGAAAATTGTACCAGATAATTAAAAATATGTGAATACACCTATATACTTTTTAATAGATATATTTATCATATATAAATTCTGTTTGAGACTTTATTTTTGACATAGAATTTTGTTCAAGAATCCATTGTGAATGATATGGTTAAGTGATTTAGATTTTAATTAAAATAATTGACTAAACTAATTACAAAATTAATAGATTATTTAAATGATCAATTTTGGATGGAAATGAATTCAATTTGATAAACACTCCACTTTTATGAAATATAAGAATAGAAAACGTAGAAAACGTGGGAGAAACGTATAATTTGATAACACTAAGTGAGAAAAGAAGAACACTAGAAACATCTTCCCCTAATATGAGGATAAGGTAAATGTCCTCATGGACATGGAAATGATAAGGAGCCAACCAGAATTAACAACATTATCTGCAATTTCATTAACAACATTATCTGCAATTTCATTAACAACATTATCGGCAATTTCATTTGTTGATGATAATAAACTTTCATTTAATATTGCTCACTAGATCACGTGTCCCCATAGAAATAGAAACGAATAATGGACATGAACTTCATTTTTTGTTAAGTTCTTGTATAAAACTTATAAAGAAACACAAACAAACTCAATATGGAAAATACTTCTTTCCTAAACAGAAACACTGACCGGCGCTTATAGGTCTTTTGGTACAAAACATTTAGAGTAATGGATTCAAATCAAATCTCAAAAACTATGTATAATGAATACATACATATCTACATATACATATACATATATGTATTAAACTTTAATTATTAATACTAAATTATCCATTATGTGAGAAATATAAATTATAAATCTTTTTTACACAAATTTTACAGTACGAACTAAATATTATCTTTAAAATAACTTTTTTAAATAATTATTATAAATTAAAAATCATAGTATTTAAAGGAAAAAATTATAATTGGATGAATAAGAAGCAGTTTCTTATCTATAATTGTTGAATGATGTTAGAAATAAATTTATCTCTTTAAGTATTATGTGAACTTATTTTGTATGGATAACCTCCACATGGTACTACTGAATATGGTTAACACTAATTAAATTTCCGGTGTGACGTGAGGATCAGTATCCTCATCTTAATATATGTTTTAAATTATTAAAATATTAATAATTTATTAAGGGACGTAAATAAATGTATATTTATTATTTCCTTTGATTCTTAGTTTAATATTTTTTTATTTTAAATTTTAATTATTCAATTTGTTCAAAACTCACAAATTTAGAAATATTTTTTTTATCACAATTTTAATTACATTTTTTTTTTTGTTTTTTTGGTTTTGTTCAAGATTGTTTACTACATTTCAGGAAATACAAATTTTAAAATTGAGAAAATACAAATTTCAAATACATATATTGTTTATTTTTTTTCACATGAGAATGTTTTAATTTTAATTTTAAGTGTTAAACGTTACACATTTGTTTTACAAAAAAAAAAATCATTATTTATCAAGTGTACTTCTTCAATATTTAACCAGTTTACTCTTCTTCTTCTTTTTCATCACAAACCTTACTTACACATTTTTTTTTTCTGTGTGATTTTATTTAAATGGTGTATTACAATATTTCTCAATTTCATCCAATCACTTAGTTTCTAGAGTTTAAGATTTAGAATATTTGAATTTTATCCAGTTATTATTTGATAGTTTGATTTCACAATTAAATGTGTTATCCTTATAAAACTATTAGATGGGAGTTTAAGGGACTGCTAAGCACATGCTAATTTTTTGGACAAGAGTTACAACATTCCCTCCTAAGTTTCCAATTTAATTTAATTCATAATTTATTGATAAAAAAATCTACTTAATTATAATTTATTTCTTGACATTTGGTATTGATAAAATAAAATATATATCTTTTTTTTATCAGCAAAAATATATCTTTTAACATTATATCCTTGATAATCATTTTTATTTTTTTAAAAATTTAGTTAATTAATATTTAAAATGAGGTGTATGAGCGTATCTATTGAAATAAGAAAAAGATTTCATATATATTAATATGGAAACTAGGATATGATAAATTTTGACTTTTAAAATAAAAATAATGAAACTACACCTATATTATATTCCGTTGTTATCCCTAATCATTATTCCACTAGAGAAGATATGTTTGTTTTATTTATATTTCTTCATCTTTCATCCATCAATTAAGAAAAATAATCATAAAATGAAGATTAAAAAAAGTCATTGGTTTAATTGAATCTTTAAACCACATAAAATTAAGATCTCACTCATGTAATTGAGTTTTCATATTATTTTAAAAAAAATTCTTATGAAGAAAATACACATATTATCTGTTTAGTGTAAACAATATAATAACATAATTATGGGATCTGGTTTAGTTTTCCATATTATATAATTTTTATAAAACCATTATATTTTTACGGTTAAATGGTTCTTATAATTAGTCCTTCATATAAGATTGGTTTGGAAGATAATATGTTAAATATAATTAATTAATATGTTTATATATAATTCTTACCTTTCAGATGAAATGGACTTTTTATCGGATAAGGATCATTCAAATTATATGACATGGACAAAATTCAAAACCTAGACTTCAAAACAAAAACGAATTTTAAGTTCTTCTTCAAGATGACGTGGTTTTCTCTCTGTCTTCGTCACACATGAGAATCTTCAGGAATGTGTACAGTGTCCCTAGATCTGTCCATTTTTGTTCCATTAAATAATATTTTTGTATTATAAGAAAATTCATAACCAGTAATGTATATCTACAAGATTAGCAGCATGTGAGGTTTGTCTCCTTTACAACCAAACAATGAGGTATAAACTTAGAATCATATACTATAGTGGATTTGAGTTTGATGAATAAAAAAAATTGTATTATTATAATTTAGGTCATAATTCTTATCATTAATCATATATTTTATGTTATCAAGAAAAAAAGGCCAAAATTATACGAATTATCAACTGCATACATTAACAGTGTAACCAATTTTAATGTTGCTCTACTGCATATATGCTAAATCTGTTCTTTTGGTCGATTATATCTGAAACAATGTACGATGAACAGCATGCATTATAAGAGGAAATTATAGTGCGGATGGAAAAGAGAAGGTAGGGAAGTAAGAGAAACCTTGGAGAACGCAGAAGCAGAAGTGGTCTGAGGAAGTAATCTCCTGAAACTGGAGAAGGACACAGTGCTTCGGATCATTGTGCTCGGTCCAATGGTGAGGAAATTAGGATGCTAAAATTAGCACTGGTGTTGTGTGTCCCCGGAACACTGTGAATCCGAAACGCCAAATAATTGAGAACAAGAAAAAATGTTATAAGAAGATTGAAGAGAGAGAGAAGAGAGGACCAGATACACCCACCTCTGCAATCAGAACATCCATTATTTATACATGCAGGAGTTGCTTTCTTTTACTCCTTTTAAACATTACATATGTGAAAAACATATTTTAATAAATTTTAAATGCACGAGTTGCTTTCTTTTTTCCTTTTAAACATTACATGTGAAAAAGATATTTTAATAATTTTAAATTTAATTCAATTTTATAAAATCAGTTAATAAAGTAAATTTTAACAAACTTTTGTTATGATATATTTTAAATAAATTTAATATTATATTAAAAAAAGATTTTAAATTTAGTTTAATTTTATAAAATTAGTTCATAAAAAAAAAAATATTGTTTATATATTATTAAATGTTAGTTTTAGTGATTCGACATAGATTGAGACCCTCATCTACTTCTTCTAAAACAATAGATTGAGATCCTCAGCTACTTCTCCTAAACAGAATTATCAATTTTTAACTTTAATTTATACTCATTATTTCCTTATATATTAATATAAAATGTTAAAACTATTGAAGATAAGGATAAATGTATTGAAAAGTTTACTATCTAATCCTCTCATGTAAAAGGTAAAAGGATGAATCGTAAATGGCCAGCACTCCTAAAGGTGGCTGTACATATCCAATATCCAAAATCCTTTGCCCATTACCTTACCCATACCACGTGGATCCACATCCTCTTTCATCCTTTAGTGGAAATTAATTATTCATAAATATCTGGTAAAGTGGAAAAACACATCAAGCTAAATCCCATACTTCAATTTTATCTTTGATTTCAAAAATGAAGGCTCAAGCAAGTTTCATTTATGTAATGAGTCTATATAAAAACCCAATTTTAATTTAATTAAAAAATAAATAAAACTTAAATTTAACTCGTTTGCCTCATTATTATTTGATTAATTAATTGAAATTTAAATTACCTCTTAACTTTATCAATTTACTTTTTGTTTAATACATTTCGATATAAATGATAATCTGTATATAAAATATGCAGTATGTAGACTTCAAACGTTCTATTATTGCATTTATATTGGCCAATAAATAAAAACTCAATTTATAATTTTTAAAAACAGAATTTGAATTTAATTATAATACAGAACTATTGAAACTACTTCTTGGTCGATCTGTACATTCTTCCTTCCCTCTTCTCCAAACGAACCCCTTACTTCTCTTTTGTTAAGTATAATTTGAATTGATGTTGAGAAATACTTGAATATGAGAATTTAATGAAGTTAATTATGATAGAAATTGTTCCTTAGATAATCAGGTAGGCGTTTCGTGATAGGAGTATGGTAAGGTGTTTTGCTCTTTATGTATAAGGGTTGAACCACCCCTGAAGTGGTTTCCAATTATTTATTTTTGATTGCCGATAAAAAAAAATTATGGTAGAAATTGGATAAGAGATTAAGTAATTAAATTATGATGGATGTTGACTTATTTGTGAGGAGTTATGAACTTTCTGGTCGTTGAAGATGAAGATGAGATTATTGTTTTTAATGAAATGTTATGTGTTGAATTACTATATTTTGATTAAAGGATAAAGTGTTTTTTTATAATTTTGAGTTATTGTTGATCAATTGCATGTTTGAAATAGTTGGATTTTGATGTTGTAAATCCTAAATCCTAAAATTAATTTGAAATTAAATGAATATAAAGAATGATTGCATCTAAACATTGTTTGAGTTATAATTAAGTTATGTGATCGACCTTGAGTTTGAGATAATCATGTTGAACTAAATCAAGGTTATACAAGTTTGGAAGCATTGATGTAGTATTAAATATTGTTTTAAAGTTGGTTGTAATTATAATGTTTTTCTACATATTTTTGTGACTTGAAACATTTCTCACCCAAACAAAAATGAGAGCAAGATAAATCTCTCTCTTTTAGGTGATTCTCACTCTAGTTAAAAATTATGAGAACAATTGATTTTTTTTTTTTTGTTAATGTTCGCTCGAGCAAGATTTCGTTGCTCAAGTGAAATTGTGTTGCTCAAGCAACTTTTATATGATGAAATTAATATATTTTTAAATTGATAAATTTTATGCATATAAACAAAAATAGGTTTGACCACTAATCAAGAGGAAGTGAATTATTTATATATATATTTTTACTATTAATAGACTTTATGAAGATTGATTCTTCAATAAATTGATATGAGAGTAGGTTGCTTTGCAATTATAAATAAATGTTAGAGATAAAATAAGAAGATAAAAAGATTGCACAATAGACTGGTTTGAATCTCCCCAATTCTAAACTTATTATTGATCAGTTAACCTTGCAATAATTGTCTCCCCTATTTATAAATGTTTATATTATAACCACAATACACTTGTGAAACACGTAAATAAACTCCCAAGTAATGCACATATCAACCTCTTGAAAGCCCTTAAGAGATATTATGCCAAGGAAAAATTCAACACAGTGTGATTTTTACTAAGTGTACCCAACTTTAGACATGATCATGCATAATCTAAAAGGCGATTGATGTTCGATAAAAAAAATACCATGTAAAATGCAATTGTTTCTTCTGATAGACGAAACAAGATTATACAACATTTTCTTTTATATAACATAACACTTACATAATAAGAACATACATTTACAGTATTAGACGTTATGCACAAATAACATTTTATCGTTTGAATGTGTTCGTGTGTTTACTATTTTTGCATACTGGAAATATTCACTGGCTTTGTCTGCCGAAGACATTTGTTAAAGATGCAAATAAAGTCAACGTCAAATTATAATGGTACACTTGGTCAAATAGACAAATGTGTTATGTGGTGAAAAATAAATGAAAATTTTGTACACTAAATTGAAAGTGCGAGTCTCCGATACTCAACTAAAAATATAGAAGCATTTTGTCAATTGAGATTGCCAAAAGGATTTATACTATAGTAAGGCAGATTACTATACTTCCAAAGTTTTCAATAGGTGTTATAGTCTCCATGTTCAAATTTAATACTGGTTTTCTGACCTCACTCTTTAGTCACTTGATGTGATTTGTGATAAATAATTGTTGACATTATTCATATAATTAAATTAAATGTATTATATGTCACTTAAAAACATTAACTCATCTTTTTGTTTTATATAGATACAAAATAGTTCAATATGTATATTATACAATCATATATTACATGCATCCAAACATATACTTTAATATGAATAATATACCTATAAATTTCATTTATGCATATTTTCTTTATTTTCTCTTGATTGAAAATCATAAAGAGAAAATGATTTGTCTCTCTCTCTCGTTCTCGTTCAAACAAAAGTCTCTATTTAAGTGAAAACATTATCATTTGAATGTAAACTTGTTACTTAAACGATAAATTCTCATAAAATTTAATTAATGTCTATATCTCTAATTCATTCTCATTTGAACAAAATAACACTACAAGAAAATCATGAAATAGAAACCAATTTGTAGAAACCAAAATAATTAGTTGCAATAGTAACTAAATTAGAGACCATTTTAGAAACTAAAAAGAAATTTGGTTTCTAAATTAGT
>Ga0123342_1004089_pt1 | contig 22692 bp, 11 predicted proteins | sample Turbeawhitnodule_FD_89960 | JGI IMG/M metagenome (GOLD analysis project Ga0123342, IMG submission 89960) | Root nodule microbial communities of legume samples collected from Mexico - Turtle bean Mexico white nodule | ecosystem: Host-associated > Plants > Roots > Nodule | place: Mexico: Nepantla... | reverse complement strand
TTTTTTTTTTTTTTTATTATATATATATATATATATATATATATATATATATATATATATATATATATATATATATATATATATATATATATATATGTTTGTGTGTGTATGATGTAAAATTTAGTTAAATTATACCTTCAATAACTTTCTACAAGACGAAAATTCAATGAATCTAACAGTTGAATTTCATGATATCATATACTAATGATTATGTATTTAAATTTTACAAACTTTACATATTTATAAAATATATTATTTAATAATAAATATTTAAACCTTTTTAAATACAATATTAAGTGATGTGATAATTTTTTTTGAAATTATATGAAATTTTTGTATAAGTTATCTATTCAATAATAATAGTATAAAATTCAAATGTTTGGATTGATTAGAGGGAGAGAGAATAGAGCATCAATAATATTTACTAACCAGAAGTGTAAGAAATTAATTTATGTCTAATTGTAGAGATTATGAAGTAAGGTAATTGTTGAAATTTAGTATATTTTGTGCTGAACAAGGTTAACAATGTAAATTAAGAATGATTTTTGTGGATAATATTTCTGAGTGCTTTTTCATATTTTCCTATGCAATGATTAAAAGTAAATATGTGGTAGTGATTCTTCAAATGTGTTGTGGTGGAGTGAGAGCAAGGTCCTGTACAAGGGCACTTATACTTAATATTTGCTTTAGGAAATAGTACGTAGAAATGCATATATACAAGTGGCCAAACTCTGTTTATAAAGGAAAGTGGTAGCTCAAGAAATAATCCATTTATGATCTTATGTGTTCTTAGTTGGAATTTTGGTGTGTTAGATCTGAAATTATTCTGTGCTCTTATTCCTATCTTCTTGTCTTGTCTCTCAGTGGTTGTGAATGGTGATTAATACCTACAAAAACGTGCCAAATGCCCAAATTAGACAAGGTGTTTCATACCCAATTAACAAGGATATAATGTGTCTCTATATAGTGATATGCCACGAGAAAATAGGAAAATAGTATCTCATACAAATAGAAAAAGTTGCACCTTGATGTGATTTAAAAAAAAGTGGTAAAGTAGGAAGATTTTATTCTCATGAGGGTTAAATCATGATTCATATCTTCCAAGGATTTTATGATAATATATATAGGTGAGGGGTTAAAGTCTCGTAATCTTTGCAGATATGGAAATAAATATGATGTTGGTCCAAAATATATGAAGATGGGATGATAAATTATATTTTGAGTGGAAAATAGTCATGGACACCAATGTCTTAATTGTGACCTAGAGAGAAGTATAAATATAGTATAAGTATAAACATCATGGTCCCAGATCCTTAAATCACCATTTAAACGGAAACACCATTTAAATCACAAGATCCTTAAATGCTTATACTCATTGGGAAATCCATGTGAACTTAACAAGGTTCACTCAAAACTATATATGTTGTGATGAAAAATAATAATAACCGCAAAAAAAAACACCTTCAAATTCTCAAAGCTAATGAAAACGGTACATGCCCATGTATATATTAATATGAGATTGAATCATCATACTTTGAATGTGTGTCCCTTTATAAATGCATATTGTTATGCCATGAGAAAATTAGTATCCTGGCTAAATAAGAAAAAGATGAATCTTCAAATGAGACAAGTAAAGTAAAGTAAGAAATATTTTATCTCCCTTTCATTTCATGATTTCAAGATTTCAAGACAATATTTAAGTTAGTTAAGCATGATATTTATAGATATATATAATAGATATAGTTAATATGATTATGTACAACACATTATCTTAAATTATTAGGTATTTTTAGCTTACATAAACACTTGGTTGTACTTTATTAAGATTGGTATTATTATGAAGTAAGCTATCTATTTTTTTGAGAAGGCTCATTCTTGTTTGATTTGTGTGATGTTGTGAGTCAACTTATTGTAATTTGAGTTTTAAATTCAAGTAAGGTGCTAATTGGTTGACAAAAGTTGGGAAAGAGGACATTGTGTGTGGTTGTGCAAGGTATTGGTGCGATGAAGAAGAAAAGGAGTTCAACAAGTGTAATTAGAACTATCCAACAATGTGTATATATGTATCTGAGTGGACCATTTCCTTCAATTTTATCGGATGAGTTCAAGCATAAGGTTCATCTCAAAACTCGCATCTGGCAATAGAATACATTCAACTTGAGCATGATGGAGCACATAACTAAATAGTATATCATATAAGTCTTTATGAATGTGTGTCATAAATGAATTGCTTTCTGAATTAGTTTTAAAGAACAAGATTGATTTATTTCTCTATAATAAAATTGAGATCTAATATCATGACATTTTTTTGTGTAAGGTGCATGGTTAGTAGAAATTTGTTTTCTCAATCGAGTTTTTTTATGGATACAATTAATTCATTTTATTCTTTATTAAGAAAAAAAAATTAACATGATTTTGGTCCATAACAAGTTCCAATAATTTCGGAGAAGAAGTTTGGATATTTATATTTTATAAATGTAAATATTTCTTTTTTCTTATATAGGGTTGTTTCAATTAAATTTTTGTGGAAGTTAAGTTATCTACCCTTCATTGAATCGATTATACCAACTGAATACCGTGAGTATATAATGAAATTGAATCTTTGACATGATTTGATATTTTAGAAAAGGACTGTTGATGCAATATGTAGACGTAGAGATACTGAAGAAACAGGTCATGTGCATGTTAATGTCAAATACTGAAATGCATGTTATAATTAGCAAAAGATATATGTGTCGACCTATAGTGGAAGGTTTCTCTTGAATCTAAAATGTGATCAGAATTTGGCCTGAAGACCTTGAAGCCACATATCTATTGATAATGGAGACAATAACTTTTTATTTCTCTGAAGCTAAGTTATTGGCTTTAGTCTTGTCAAATCCAAAAACTTTAGTGAAATCCATTCTCACCCCCCCTACTAATGAAGTCACTTCAATGAGGGAGAAAACAACAGTCTTTTGTAATGCTTTTCCTCTACTAGTTGATTGATGGGTAAGAGTCTTTCATTATGGATTTCAAGGAATAAGGATGCAACTTAGCTTGTGGGAGAAACTGTAGTTCATTATTTTCAATGAGGAAACCAAACTCATCAATTCATAACACACTTACAAACCCTAATCATTCTGTGCTCTTTTTTCTTAAAATATGTTTCCTAATAATTCCCTTTAGTCTTTTGATGCCTCACTTCATTTCTTTTCTTTATCATTGCTTTGCTTAATCTTTCTCAACCTCAAAAGAAATTTTATTAGTTTAAATATTATAAAATAAGCTTTAAATTAACTCAATATTATAAAATTGATTTATAAAATAAAATTTATATTTATTTATTTATTATAAAATATGTATATTCTCTAATTAATTATAAAATTTGTATTTATTTATATATTATAAAATATTATAATCTCTAATCAACGTGAAATCTTCAACATTGAAGTAAAAAAAATAATGTTTTAATCATTTTAATATTTTAATTTATTGGTTGTAAATTTAGATATCAAAATAATTAATTGCAATAGTAACTAAATTAGAGACCATTTTAGAAACTAAAAAAAAAATGTTAGTAGTTTCTATTATGATTAAATAGTTTATAAATTAATATTTTATTATCAATTATTTATATTCTAAATTTGGTAGAAAAACCTTGTTAATTAGATACCAATTTAAAAACCATTTAACAATAATATAAACTAAAAATTTATTTAGTCTATAGAATGGTCTCTAATTTAGTCACTATAACAACTAATTATTTTTTGTCTAAAATTAGTTTGTATTTCATAATTTTCTTGTAATAATAAGATTTGTGAATTTTTTTAAGTATTTAAATTATAGTTATTATATAATTATAGAAGTAATTAGTTTTTATTTACTATAAAGGATAAATGAAGAAAAGATTAATGTGAATGACATGAATCAGTGTGTCATGTGTGAAATCATGCTATGATTAACAGTTGTTTTGATGTTAATGTCAAATCAAATTCACTTTATTTGTTTTGAGTACACATGCTTGCTGCGCGATTTGACATCGACCGTTAATCACGTGTAAGATTTTGCTAATTAAAGTGTAATAACTTTTAATTTACAACAATCATAGTAGTCATGTTTTTCTAATAACAGTTTTTTTTTAACTCAGCAAAGTAACAGATTTGTATCGTGGATGGAGTTAGTGCAATACAATTGGGTTTACATTTTTTAAATAAAGTTTGAAGTTTAAATTTTGTGAATTGAAAATATTAAGGTCAGAATTAGAAGAAACAACAGTGATAGTAAATTTTGTAAACGTAGCGAATCAAAATTTTAAAAACCATTAAATTAATTAATATTGTATATATAAGATGAAAATAAAATATATATAATAAACAGATGTAAATTTAAAATAAAAGTTAGGTGCCAAAGTTTTAGCCCATGTTATATTAACATAATTGTTATGTCACCATTTAATGTTACTTAATAATGTAAAATAAAAGCTTAAAAAAAAAGGTGTCAAATTAAAATGTCGTAAAAATTATAAATACATTGTACAAATAATAAGTAAATAAACTCGTAATAATAACAGGGAAACGAAATTATTGTGCTGTAGATTTGCTAACATGCAAATAACATACATAACAACTCAAACACATGCTTTAAAACCAAAAAAATGTAATATGTTTAGCAAAAATTAAAGAAAACACAAACTTCACCACAAAAACTTTATTTAGACAAAAAAATCCAGTCAATATATAAATTGATTCATAATTATTTCAAAATGAAAATTTGTCACTTTTCAACTTATGTTCTATTTTTATTGAATATATTTTCAAATTATTCATTAAATCAATTTTGTTAGTAACCAATAGATTCTTATAATTTAGGCTCCAATTATTTGAGTAAATAATATAAATCATTGTTTTAATCTCTACAAGCATTTATTTCTCATATTGTCTATCCATTATATTTTTTTATAGGATATGGTTGGAGAAATTTTCTATATACGCTTTTAAGATGCAAGAAATAAGAAGAAGAAAATGAAATTGCTTTTTTATTAGTTAAAAATTATTTTTTATACATAAACTTCATTTAAATATCTTTGAAGCATAAAAACTTTGAAGCAAATTAGCCACTAGATATAAAAAAGTTTCTTTATATCTTAACAATTATACATGTATCTTTTGAAGTCAATTTTTTTAACATCCAACAACTTTAACTTTATCATATAGGTATAAATAGAGAAATTAATCTAATACAACTTAATTTTAGGTCATGACCAATATACAAGCCTGAGTTTTCCTTGTAAATTATACCATAATAAATTTATAATTTTAAAGGTGAACCTAATTCACACATCTTGCTTCAAAATCATTAAACATGTTTTTTTTATCGGTAATAAAAAATAAATTAAATATGAACTATTTAAGGGGTGGTCAAACCCTTATACATAAACACAAACCTTTAACCTTTCTCACTAGACATACTCTCATATATGCATATATAAAATACTCTTAACTGAATCAAGAGAGAATCACTTAAAACACTCAAGCCTGTCATCTTTTTACAAATCAGAGGGTCAAGACACCAATCAAAAAAGAAAAAGAAAAACGCAGAATGCCACTTGGTTGTAACCATTAAGCATGGTTGAACCAATAATTAAATAAAATCCAATCATCTTATTTCTAATCAATAGTTAATAATTGTTTAGCTAGCTTATTGATTTTAATTTTTGATAAAATCACAAATTGGAGTTGGTTATAAATATTACATTATACAAATAAACATATCTTGGGTTAGAAATTGTGCAATCGATCTAATTTTTTAAATAACTTATAAATAACTTATATTCAACAAACATTAACAACCAAATAAGAAAAGAAGTGGCAGAAAAAAACTTATAGGCCCACAATCAAAGGCACCAAACCTATATTGGCTTTAAAAGAAAATAAGAGAAGTTGGTGTAAGGTAGTGTTTCATCCCAAGAGCATTGTGTTATGAGTGTACAAGAGAGAGACCAATTAATCAAATGAAAAAGAATTAAAAAAATAGAAAATTATCTTTTTACACTTTTTTTTATGAAACTTAGTTTTATAAAAAAACGTGAATATTTCAATAAAGGATTAAAAGGTTGAGAAAAAAAAATCTAGCAAGCGATTTGATTGAAATGATTTAATTTTAATTTATAAAGATAAAGTAATAATGCAATTCATTACTTTATATTTATAATTATTTTTTTATTCAAAACAATTTGATTTATATCTTTCCATTTATTTGCAATTTTCTTCACTCTATTTCCAATCATTTAAATAACATTGCTTTCCCTTCTTGTTTTTTTTTCTGTATATTCTTTCTTTCCCTTTCTCATTTATCTGTATGAATGACTTCAATTCTAATTTAAATTATGGTATATATGACCTAAATTCTGATTAAAATAGTATATAAATATTTTTAATTTAAAATTTTTAATATTAAAATGGATTCTTATTAAAAAAAATTACATTAATTTTTTAATTTAAATTAATGTACGTATGACTTCAGTCTGATTAAAAAAAATCATATAAATATTTCTAATTATAATATTAAAATGGATTCTAATTAATAAAATATAATAATTACATAATTTTTTTAAAGTTAAATTAATGTATAATTTCAATTCTCATTAAAAACATCATATCAATATTTCTAATATGTTATAGAGCTAATATGTTTATTCTAGTGATTATTGTAAGTTCTGTAAACAAATGCTTAGCTTGTATATAATGGCTCTCGAGAAATATCTTTGCCTATAAATTGTTACTATAAAAAATAAATTATTTATCTATAAAAAAATATCCATTAAACTATAGGAAAATGTATGTATTTTCCTTATTTGTTTTATTTTTCGTTTCTTATTTCTTACCAATGGTTATGCATTCAAACAGCAGGAAACTTTAGTTTTTTTTTTTTAATTTATTTTTAATATAATTTTTATTTGTTTTTATTTTTCATTTCCTCTTCAATTCACTGTAGACATAATTTGTCTTATCGCTCCTATCGCACCATCTCGCCCTAGCACCGGAGCCACCGTGACACTGAAGGCGTCGCACAAGAGCCCCCGAGCACCGGAGCCAAGGTCGCCACCGTGGAGTTGTTAAAATCCTGAACTATGACGGTGAGATTTATTTAATCTGCTTCATGTATCGCTCCAATCTTGACCAATCTGTGAACATCAAGTTGCTCCCTGTATGTATTCCATGTAGCGCACCATTTTTATCCTCTTCATCAGGATCTTTAGCTTGTTCTAAGCTTCCAGCTAAATCAACTAACTTGCATTATGTATGGTTAACAAAATAGTTATGATATGTAAAACCTATTCTTCATATCATAGAAAATGAACAAAACAGAGTGGTGACTCTGTAGGCAGGCACTCCTGAAACTAACAAAATAGTTATGATATATAAAAACTATCTTTCGTATTCAAAGTTTCAGGGAAAAAGTTTTTATACGGTGATTACTGATTACAGTTTGTTGAGTTAGAGATAACTACAAAAATTAGTTTGGGATTACTTCTGTGCAATTGCGATGTTGCTGGTAGATATAACTATTTTGCTTTTTTTTTGTCTTTGTTCTCAACAAAGAATTCCTTTTGGTCGAATGGTATTTTCTGAATTTTCTTTTTGTTGGTTCCTTTTGTTGGGGATACTTGTGACTCGGAATTTTCTTTTATGTTGGCGATACTGCATAGGTGCGTATTACAAAAATTCATCAGATAGATTGGTTAATTTCCTTTATCTTTTTTTTATATATTTCTCTCTCTCTCTCTCCCTTTTAGTTATGTATTGTTACTTGAGGTATATAAGTTCTTAAACGGTGTCAAATGATTATATTTGAGTGTGAAAAGATGATTATTCTTTTTCTTAAATAAGTGCTCCATAAGCTGTAATAGTTATTATCTATCAGAACCTGTTTTTTTACTCTCCCTATGGATAAAGTCCCTATTGTCATACTCAATATCTATTAGATTGTAATACTCCTGTTTATTCCACATGCAATGCTTGGAAACTTCATGAATAAACAAAGGTGAAACCTAATAGTATAGACGACTACGATGTATTATGTGTGCCAAATGATAGGAAGAACTGATATGCCTTTATAAGTTGGTTATATAAACGTCTTTCCAAAGGTGTGATACATCAAGCATTCTATATGCTATTTAATATCAAATGCTTCTTATAAAAATTGTGAGATATATATTGTGTGCAATATGATGTAATCTAAATTCTTGATATGTTTTGTTAAAAGAACTGTTATATGTTAACTTTTGTTAAGTATCAACCAGGGGCGGCAGTCAGTCATCTGAAGCTCAAATGTAACAATAAAACATGGAAACTAAAAGTCAGATTTTAACATATAAAATTAAAATAAAAAACTCCATGTAACTAAAGATGTATTGAAGTGAATTTGAAACTGCACCACGATGCAATTATTTTTTATCTGCATGTGCATATTCCTGAATTAGTTTTAATTTTCTGCATCTTGTAAAAATTATGCTCACACTCTTTTATTCTGAAATAAATATTCTAAAATATAATTTTTACATTTTTCAAAATATCTTTCTTAAAATATAAAAGAGCGACCAGGACTTTTATAAAGTGCAGAAATGTCTCAATTACTGGTGATGTAAAATATTTTAAGCAGTGGAGTGCCCCTAAGCCACGTTGCCCATGGACTCTTGATAGATGGGCTGTCGGCCCTAGCCCATCTAGCACCACCATGCAGCAGCAGCCATGCTTGCCAATTTTCCTCCAATTAGGTTTACTTTTCTCCTTGTTCTTAATGTTGCATGCTTGATGAGTCATCCTTATTCTTCAAATTTGAATTGACGTTCGTTCTGTTACTGTTTGGGATTTGCAGCAAATTAAACTTGTGAGCAATTAGTTATTTGCATTCTATTTATTCTGGATTTTTCTTTTTCTCTCTTATCTGCTCCCATTGTTATTTCCTCTGTTAACTTGCAATTGTTTCTAGGCTTTGGCTCTGTTTTGGAATGTGCGTCATGTTTGTTAACTAAACTATTTTACAATCATCGTTCGATTATTGTTTTAGAGCTTTGTTCTTTTGTTCTATTTTTTTACCTAATCAGTCCCTTTTCCTTAATCTTCTTCAGGTCTAACCCTCTCTTTCTCCATCTCTTCCTAGTCAATAATACTGCGCTCTCTGAAGAAGTAGTTAATCGCAAACCCACGTGTTTTTATTAGCTTCAACATTCATTTCATTAGAAACTGTTGCCTTGAAGTTTTCAATCTCAATGTTTTTCAACTTTAAGAAATCGGCAGTCAAAGCAGTTAAACTCTCCTATAAATACAAGGTCCAGAGTCTTCCCTTCTTGAACTTCCAGAGGTACAGTTATGTGAATGTGTATATGAAATGGAAAAAGGATTCATACTTAGACTCAGTTGAGCACATCCATGAGTCCATTCAGCTCAAGCCTATCATTGCCCTGAAAAACTGCGTTGTCCAGGATCCCAATGGGTGCATTCCTATCTCTGCAGTGTCAAAGAGGGGGTTACAGTTAGATGTGCCCATGAAGGTTGCAAGATTTCTGAGGCAATATCCGTCCATCTTTGAGGAGTTTACCGGTCCCCAATACAATCTTCCTTGGTTCAGGTTGACACCGGAAGCTGCCGAGATTGACAGGGATGAGAAGAGAGTATATGAAGAATGCCAAGAGGAGTTAAAGTCCAGGTTGAGGAAGATGATATTGATGACCAGAGAGAATGTTCTACCTTTGAAGATAATTCAAGGGATGCAGTGGTATTTGGGGTTGCCTAATGATTTCCTGCAGCACCCTGAGCAAAATCTTGATGAATCTTTCAAGTTTGTAGAGATGGAAGATGGATTGAAGGGGTTGACTGTTGACAGTGGAGAAAAAATTTATTCTGTGATGGAGAAAAATGCCATGAAAAGAGGTTTGTACACCGGGGGTCCAATGGAAACCATTGAATTTCCACTTTACCCATCAAAGGGTTTAAGGTTGAGGACGAAAATTGGGAACTGGCTGCAGGAATTTCAGAAGCTTCCTTATATTTCACCTTATGATGATTTTTCAAACTCAGATCAAAATAGTGACATAGTAGAGAAAAGACTTGTAGGAGTTCTTCATGAACTACTTTCACTTTTTGTTGAGCATTCAGCCGAGAGGAAGAAGTTGTTTTGCCTCAAGAAGTATTTTGGATTGCCACAGAAAGTGCATAAAGCGTTTGAGCGACATCCCCATATGTTTTATCTATCTTTCAGGAACAAAACTTGTACAGCCATTCTAAAGGAAGCTTACAGCAATAACTCGGCTATTGAGAAGCATCCTCTATTGAGAGTAAGGAAGAAGTACATCAAGTTGATGAAGCAATCAGAAGTAATTTTAAGGAACAGGAGGGTGAAGAATCGATTTTCTAATTATAATGCAGAATTGGATTTAGATTCAAATAATCTAGATGAAAGGGGACATGATATGACAAGTTGCTCTTTGGAACAGGTTATGTGAAAATTTATAAAAGCAGACTTGAGGTAAACATGAAATTCCTTAATTTTCTTTTTCTTGCTTCTTGGCAGCAGCCAAAAGTCCGTCTTCCTAGGAGAAAGCCTTTCTTTTCACACACCCTTCTTAATCCTCCCAATCTACCTACTCACACACTAAACAAAATTCCAACAATTGCATGGCTCTCATTGCTTCTGTCAATCCCCAACATAAATCCATCATCTTTGCTCCAAAACATGTCACACAAACACCCCTCTTCCTCCTTAGACTTGAACACCAAGCTCTTGTTCCACTAATAGGAAGAAGAAAAGCATGTGCAGCAGCATCGTTGGGCCAATAATCGTGGACAATTACCAACGCCATTTAACTGACATAGTCCGAGCCAATGGTGGAGCATATGGTAGCAGCAGCTGCACTTCATGTTCTGAATTACGTACCACATTTTATCACCATACTGTTACTCACACCCTCTCTCACAGTGATAAATGGCACCGACACTTCTCTTCTTCTCCTTCTTCTTCTGATTCCGTCATTTTCCCTTCTCCACCATGAGAGTTCCCTTCCTTCAGGAGCTTAACATGCCTTCAGCTTCTGCCTACTTTACTGAAGCGGCTGAAAGTTTTGGTGCTGCTGGTGTTTATATTAATGCTAATACTAGTACCACTGTTTTTGCTTTGCTGTTTACAAGATTCTTGAGGTACATGACATGAGAATACCTTTTTTGAAACATATTCTCCAACATTATTCAGATCTCTCCCAATGCCAAGTTACCGGTCTCACCCAATGATTCCATCACAGCCATGGCACCTTCTTCAACGGCAATTAAACCTCCTGCCGTCGCATAGTTAATATCTGCACAATGCAAGGTTGCCGGTCTCGCCCTATTTAGTTAGTTAATATCTGCACAGAACTAAACTTAGTTTATGCTTGTCTGTATGTTTAATGGGGGCAAAATAAATTATGAATCGCTGAAGGATTGCTGAACTTTAATGATAAAAGCCGAGTGGAGATCTATCTCTATCTGACTCTGAAGTCAGTCAGGGTTTAAGAAAGTATAAGTAAATTGTAAATAGAAGTATTTGAGAAATACTATCTGAGTCTGAGATTGTATCTATAGGTTCATAGACTCTTATAATCTAACTCAGCTATCATGTATAGTGTTGATACTACATACATATTTAGGTAGTTATCATGGATAGTGTTGATACTACATACCTTTGTGCGTATAGGATGGGGGTAATACAGTTTGTAAATTAAAAAGCGATTAATGTAAAATAACACGAGTCACTATTATCATGATAAAGAAAACTATGATAGGTGTAATGTAAGCCGTTTGCGTAATGGCATTCATCCCATGATTAAAAGTAAAAGTTGTTTTGATGTTAATGTTAAATCAAATCCACTTTGTTTGTTTTGAGTACCCTGCCTAGTGCCTGACGTAGACCGTTAATCAGGTATAAGATTTTGCTAATTAAAGTGTGATAACTTTGATTTACTACAATCATAGTAATAATCATTTTATTAAACTTTAGAAATCACCATTATACTTCCTATATTAACAGGTTTGTCCAACGGATGGAGTTAGTGCAATTAGGTTTGATTTTTTTGAATGTATTTTTTAATTTGAAAAAAAGTTTTGAGGAAGAGATTTTACGAAAATATTTAATTAATTTTTTGAGCAATATTGTTAGAAATTGTATTTTTTAACTGCACATAAATGTACATAAGTGCACGTGATATTTTATTCGTTTGTTTTAATTATGTTTTAATTACTGATTTAATATTTTTAGCTGCTCATAAAATCATTTAAGAGTCATTTACCGCAGGTACTATAAATGTAATTGTTTGCAAAGATAATAAAATATTTTTCTCTGATTTATTAAAAAAAAACTAACAATTGGTATCAGAGAGCTATCTTCTTGAGGGATCTGTGTGAGGTTAGTTGAGTGCATCAATGGAAGGAGGTTCCAATTTTTCAACAATGGCACCACCTGTCTTTGATGGAGACAATTATCAAATGTGGGTTGTTCGTATGGAGAACTACCTAGAAGCATTGGATTTATGGGAAGATGTAGAAGAGAAAATTCAGTCCCTTCCAGAAAACCCTACTGTGGCACAAATAAAATCACAGAAGGAAAAGAGGATGAAAATATCAAAGGCAAAAACATGTCTATTTACAGCTGTATCTCCTATGGTATTCACAAGGATAATGTCTTTGAAGTCAGCAAAAGAAATCTGGGATTACCTCAAGGCCGAATATGAAGGTGATGAGAGGATTCGTGGAATGCAAGTGCTGAATCTAATCAGGGAGTTTGAACTGTAGAGAATGAAGGAGTCAGAATCCGTAAAAGAGTACTCTGACAGACTTCTAACCATTGCCAACAAAGTGCGATTGCTTGGATTTGTGTTAAAAGATTCAAGAATTGTGGAAAAACTGTTTGTAACGGTTCCAGAGAGGTTTGAAACCACCAGAACAACCTTAGAAAACACAAAAGACCTATAAAAAATTTCTCTTACAGAGCTCTTAAATGCTTAACAAGCACAAGAACAAATAAGAGCCATGAGATAAGATGAAGCAATAGAAGATCAAGCAGAACCACAAAACCAACAAGAAAATGGAGAAGTTGTTGGACACAATAACAACAAAAAGAGAAATTATCCTCCTTGTAAGCATTGCAACAAGTTAGGTCATCCACCGTTTAAGTGCTGGAGAAGACCTGATGCTAAGTGCAACAAGTGCAATCAACTTGGGCATGAAACAATCATTTGTAGAAACCAAAGTGAGCAACAAGATGTAAACCAAAGTTAGCAACAAGACGTAGATGCTCAATTTGCAAATGAGGAGGAGGATGTACTTTTCGTTGCAACTAGTTTCTCCAACAATATTTCAAGTGCATATTGGTTAATTGATATGGGATGCACAAATCACATGACTTATGACAAAAAACTTTTCAAGGAGTTGAAGCCTTCAAAAATTTCAAAGGCCAAGATAGGCCATGGGGGTCACATTTCAGTAAAAGGAATAGGAACCATTGTTGTAGCAACACATTAAGGTACTAAAACTATTATTGATGTGTTATATGTACCTAATATAGACCAAATTTATTGAGTGTTGGTCACTTGCTACAAAAAGGCTTCAAGGTGTTTTTTAAAGATAACCATTGTTTGATCAAGGATGCTACAGGACAAGATTTGTTCAAGGTACAAATGAGAGGAAAAAGTTTCTCATTAGATCTATTTCAGGAGGAGCTGACTAGTCAAGGGCTTCTAAAGATGCAAAAATCTGAAATGGAAGATGATCCACCAATTAAAGGCAATCGATTACTCTATGACATATATCATAGATGTAACATTGCAGTATGTGAATCTGATGATTACAAAGAACCTCTTGATCACAAAGAAGTTATCAATGACCCAAAGTCGAAAAAGGCAATGGAGGAAAAGGTGTATATGATTGAGAAGAACAAAACTCGGGAGGTTGTTGACATACCTCGAGATAGAAAGGTACATCAAATGAATGTCAATACAACATTCCTAAATGGATTTCTTGAAGAAGAAATTTGTGTTGAGCAACCTAAAGGTTTCATTGTGGAAGGAAAAGAAGACAAAGTTTGTAAGTTGTCTAAAGCTATTTATGGCTTAAAAGATGTTTCCAGAACATGGTATAACTGAATTGATGATTATTTTATCAGCTTAGGCTTTGACAAAAGTCTTTTTGAATCTGTACCTTATGTCAAATCAAAAGGTGTTGAATGGAGATTAAACAAAGCGAGGATGAGGAAAGAAAAATTGCAAATTTGTTTACTTAAAACAGAAGAATAAAATATCACGTGCACTTATGTGCATTTATATGTAGTTAAAAAATACAATTTCCAACACTCCTCCTTGAATTTTGAACTGCAAATTCCAATCTTCTGTCTTGAGAACTCAAACTTGTTGGCAGGAAGTGTCTTGGTTAACAAATCTGCAATTTTTTCATCCTTGCTTTGCTTAATCTCTCCATTCAACACCTTTTGATTTGACATAAGGTGCACATTCTAAAAGATTTTTGTCAAAGCCTAAGCTGATAAAATAATCATCAATTCGGTTATATCATGTTCTAGGAACACATTTTAAGCCATAAATAGCCTTAGACAACTTATAAACTTTGTCTTCTTTTTCTTCCACAATGAAACCTTTAGGTTGCTCAACAAAAATTTCCTCTTCAAGAAATCCATGTAGGAATGTTGACTTGATATCCATTTGATATACCTTTCTATCTCGAGTTATGTCAACAAGCTCCCATGTTTTGTTCTTCTCAATCATATACATTTCTTCCTCCATTGCCTTTTTCGACTTTGGGTTTTTGTAGGTTCTTTGTGATCAACAAGTTCACATACTGCAACGTTACATCTATGATATATGTCAGAGAGTAATCGATTGCCTTTAATTGGTGGATCATCTTCCATTTCAGATTTTTGCATCTTGAGAAGCCCTTTACTAGTCAGCTCCTCCTGAAATAGATCTAATGAGAAACTTTTGCCTCTCATTTGTACCTTGAACAAATCTTGTCTTGTAGCATCCTTGATCAAACATTGGTTATCTTCAAAAAACACCTTGAAGCCTTTTTGTAGCAATTGACCAACACTCAATAAATTTTGGTCTATGTTAGGTACACATCATTAATATGTTGTTACAACAATGGTTGCTATTCCTTTTACTGAAATGTGACCCCCATGGCCTATCTTGACCTTTGAAATTTTTGAAGGCTTCAACTCCTTTAAATTTTTTTTGTTATAAGTCATGTGATTTGTGCATCCACTATCAATTAGCCACGATGCACTAGAAATATTGTTGGAGGAACCAGTTGCAACGAAAAGTACATCCTTCTCCTCATTTGCAAATTGAGCATCTACGTCTTGTTGCTCACTTTGGTTTACATCTTGTTGCTCACTTTGGTTTTTACAAATGACTGCTTCATGCCTAAGTTGATTGCACTTGTTGCACTTAGCATTAGGTCTTCTCCAACACTTAAACGGTGGATGACCTAACTTGTTGCAATGCTTACAAGGAGGGTAATTTCTCATTTTGTTGTTATTGTGTGCAACAACTCCTCCATTTTCTTGTTGGTTCTGCTTGATCTGGCTACAAATGTTTCTCCAGCCACCCTCATGATTGACTGTTAAGGCTCCTTCTATTGCTCCATCTTGTCTCATGGCTCTTCTTTGCTCTTGTGCTTGTAAAACATTTAAGAGCTCTGTAAGAGAAATTTTTTATAGGTCCTTTGTGTTCTGTAGGGTTGTTATGGTGGCTACAAACCTCTCTGGAACCGTTACAAACAGTTTTTCCACAATTCTTGAATCTTTTAACACAGATCCAAGCAACCTCACTTTGTTGACAATGCTTAGAAGTCTGTCAGAGTACTTTTTACAGATTCTGACTCTTTCATTCTCTGCAGTTCAAACTCCTTGATTAGATTCAGCACTTGCATTCCACGAATCCTCTCATCACCTTCATATTCGGCTTTGAGGTAATCCCAAATTTCTTTTGCTGAGTTCAAGGACATTATCCTTGTGAATACCATAGGAGATACAGTTGCAAATAGACATGCTTTTGTCTTTGATCTTTTCATCCTCTTTTCCTTATGTGATTTTATTTGTGCCACAGTAGGGTTTTCTGGAAGGGACTGAATTTCCTCTTCTACAGCTTCCCATAAATCCAATGCTTCTAGGTAGGTCTCCATACGAACAATCCACAATTGATAATTGTCTCCTTCAAAGACAGCGGTGTCATTGCTGAAAATTTGAAACCTCCTTCCATTGATGCACTCTACTAACATCACAAATCCCTCAATAAGATAACTTTCATACCAATTGTTGGTTTTTTAGAATAAATCAGAGAAAAATATTTTATTATCATTGTTAACAATTACATTTATAGTACTTACAGTAACCTTACAGTAACCGTATATTTATTTGCAGCTAAAAAACAGAATTTTCAACATGATCGTAATTTGTTATTTTTACGTAGCTTAACTTCTTTTTGATAATGAAAGACCTTACTATATGTAAGTATAGATTTAAAGTCAGTAATCTGTTATTTTTATTCCTAAATGTATAACAGTACTGTTCGAATGGTTTATGAATTTAAAGAAATTTTATTGAAGGTCTTTAGAAATGTATTTACCATTTACAATAATTTGAAACTATATGTCTATCAACTAAGTATGATTAATATATATATATATATATATATTATATTATATATAATTCCAATAAAAAAAATAAAATTGTACTTATATTTGTTATTAATACAAACACAAAACAAATGCAACGCATTCAGTAACATGCTATCTAGCATGCATAAATTGGACAATTAAGCAACATAAGAAATGAAAATTATACTATATATAATTTAAAGAGAAATAATAATAATAATAATATATATATATATATGTGTGTGTGTGTGTATTTATGATAAGAAAAACATTACAGGTCACCTAAAAGTTACTACACATTTAATTTTGCTTTAACAACTTTGGTTGGGTTCTTTTCTTGGTTCCTAGACAGCCACGCTTAACAAGCAAGATAAGAACTTTACGCTTTCTTTTGATGTTACTATGATATTGCATTTGCCGCCAACCCAATACTCTTTGATGGCATCACATTCGCCGCGACTTCTATCACTCACCCGAAGGGCCTTTTCTTCTTCCTCCTCTCTAGGAGGGATTTCTATGGTTCAAGGAGCTTCCAGAGGAATTGGCCTTGAATTTGTGAGTTTTTTTCCTTTCTTTTCTTACTTCCACACCATCCATTGCTTTCATACAATCTGGGCATGGCCACATTGTCAAAATTTCATCTTAGTGTCTGAATCATAGTATCAGAAAGAGGTGAAGTTGCTTTTCGCCTTCACCCTTTTTACTTCTCTAAGTATTAAACCATTAATTACTATAACTGTACAGGAGTAGAGTAATATGTAATGGGGGTTAGAATGATTTACTCTTTTTTTATTATGTTAGGTTTACCTTTTTTAATTTTGACTGGTAGTGGTGCTGTTGTATTACAATAGTTACAGTCAATTTATAGTATATCTCAAAAGCAGACCAAGACTATTTTAGTTATCAATTTTTCTTAAGGGCCAAATATCAATGAATTAATTACAAGTTAATGATTTTTTCAAGAATGATAACTAGCCTTTCCATAATCTTCAACTGTGCTGTGCAATTTGTACAATGTATTTGTTTATTAATAAGGCTACGCAATTTGTTCTTTTGACAAACATATAATACATGAACTTAATTTTTCATTTGAAACACTTAAAACAATCTGATGGCTTATCCTTTAATTCGCCTCCATTGGCTCCACATGTCAATGGAGGTATCAAGAATCTTGGTTGTGATATTTATCAAATAATTTTTCTGAAACAGTTTTAACACTGCTTTCAGTTTCTTCCATCTGCAGGTAAAACAACTTTTAGAGAACGATGATAAAGAGCATGTGATTGCTACTTGCCGTAATCCTAGTGCATCAACTGGGCTTATCCATCTGAAAGATAAATTTGCGGATCGACTTAGAATTTTGCCATTGGATTTGACTGTTGAAAGTTCAATTGAGGTTATGCTTCCTTTCCCTAATTGTTTTCCTTTTCATTTTCCCCGACAGAAGCATACCTTTAGATCTTAGACACCAAGAGAAAACTTCAAGTATTTACTTCTAAGGGTACCTAGTTACAGGGTTAGATAGTAGGTTCTATGAAGGTCAATATAGATATCATAAAAACATTATTTAAACCTAAATGGTATTGCACATGTCCACCCTTATCCTGTTGTCAGCTGCAATATAGGAGCTAGTGTCAAGGGAAAATTAGCAAATCTGATGGCCCTTTCTTTCAAGACTGATGTTATGCAATTCAACTGTTTATCACCAGTTATTGTTGTTAAGGATGGTATGTTAGGGAGGCATGCCACAATTTGTAGTTTAAGGGGAATAGGTAGATGAGGGTGGGTGTGTACAATTTTCCTTTAAGCTTACTTACATCCAAAAACATTATTATGAAATTCACGTTCCTGACAGTTCACTGTTGGATTAAAATAATTCCAAACTTGTTAGTCTCTTAAGATTTGTATATTTCATAATATTTCAGGCATCTGCATTGTCAATAAAAGAGACATATGGCCGTCTAAACCTTCTCATTAATGCGTCTGGCATTCTTTCAATACCTGAGATAATACATCCAGGTAAAAAAGACATGTTTCTTTCTTTGGTAATGCCCTTATAATATCCACTGCCTACAGTAGCATACTGAAAGTTTTAAGATCCTAAAATCTCTGATTGCTGTATAAGCTTTTATTCATGTATCCCCCAGCCCCACCCGAAAACGCGTACACCACTAAAGGAAAAACAAACTAAAGGTTAAAAGATAGAAAGATAAAAGAACAAATTATTAGCAGATTTTTGTAAAACGGGAAGAAAATAATTTGCTCCTATAAAGAAGGAAGTGTGAATGGAGGCTAGTGATGTTAAAAGGTGCGCAAAATTAAAGGGCTATTGTCTTGTTTTGAGCTTATGCTTCTTACAAATACTAGACAGCTGATTATATTAGTTATCTCTACAAGTACAGAAACAACATTGAGCAAAGTGGAGAAATCATCTTTAATGCTTGCGTATGAGGTTAACGCAGTGGGTCCTGTCTTAGTTATCAAGGTACATCAATCTAATTTTCATCACAGAAGCTATTTATTTATCTATTTAAGAAAGTTTTAGGAGTAAGACAGAAATCTCTCTTGCTCTTATTTATACATCTATTCCTACTTATATGGCACATTAAGCTGGTTAAAAATATCAAACTGGTGTAAATGATTTCAGTTGGTAAGACAGAAATCTCTCTTGCTCTTACTCCTGTTTATATAGTCCTCCCTACGTTTTGCGATTTTAGTACTATGCATTTGAACTTCAAAAGATTATCTCTCAATTTGTTGCTTTACACTTTTGTAAAACACTTCTACAATTTTACTATGATGACAGCAGTTGTATCCGTTGATTAGATCTGTAATCAGCTCAGTGCTTTTACTAATGCATTCTTAGACTTAATCTAAATAAGATGAACTATGTGTGCACAAAAGGCAGCTTCTTCTGAATACTAGTTATTTCAGCTGTCCTAAAGGTGGCTAATCCTCCCAACTCATCATTTCCATAGAATGCTATTTGCAATACCCCTCCTTCACATTGATCCAAAGACTGGAAAACTACCGAACAAATCTCCTACTGTTCCTTGCTCTCCTGCATACTTTCATAAAATTTCTATAACTATTCATGATAAAACACCTGAATTTGGGTAATTCACTCAGTTTTGTAATTCATTCATTCCACTGCCGAGAAAAATTTATTGATTGTCCACAATAATTTTTCTTTAAATTTACCTTATTTATATAATTTTAAGCAACAATTACAACAATGGCATTTATCTTTGTTTGTATATGTTCATAAGTGTTTCTTTATCTTTGATTAATATGAGTATGTTTTCAATAATTTGAGTCAATATTTTTATCCAATTCTGTCAATTTTAAAACCAGCACATGTGGCCTCTTCTAAAAGTGGGAGGTGGCAATGGGACTGGAAGAAGTACTGCAGTTGTGGCTAGTTTGAGTGCAAGGGTTGCATCTATTGGGGACAATCGTCTTGGGGGTTGGCACTCTTATCGATCTTCAAAGGCTGCTCTTAATCAATGTATGACTTCATTTATTATTATTATTATCTCTGTCATGCTCTGATATCAACTTGAGAAAAATACAAAAGTTATGTAATGAATTTTAGAGAGTTATTTTCCCTGTTTTAGGTTATCATATGAAAAGGAAGAGATAGAATAGGAAAAGAAATATATAGGAACTAGGTATAACACAAAGAAAAACAACTTTTTAATAAATTCTACTCAGGGAAACTTATTCTAACACAAAGGACAAGACATTTCATCAGTTTGAGAGTGTTTGCTTGAAACCGTATTTTCAGTGCCTTATTGGCACCGTTCATTTTATAGTTGCATGTACATGTAATTTTAATAAATACTTGTTCTGCATTGACGAGAAGTATAAATCAAATGATTTTGAAATTGTACAAACTGTTTGAATGGTAATCTAATCTTTACAATCTTCTCCCCATTAATTCTAACAGTATCGAAGACTGTCTCCCTGGAATTCGCAAGAAAGAAGGATCCAATTGCATGCATTTTACTGCATCCTGGTACAGTTGACACAGATCTCTCCAAGCCTTTTCAGAGAAATATTTCCCCAGATAAGATCTTCAGCAAAGAGTTCTCAGTCCAAAAGCTGCTAAGCATCATTAACAATGTGAAGAGCCATGACAATGGCAAGTTCTTTGCCTGGGATGGTCAAGAAATACCCTGGTAACCGTCATAACATGTAAGAAATATATCAATAATAATCACAGCTGCTCTAAAGACAACATAGTATTTCATAAAATTCATTGATTCATGGATGTTTGTGGAATATGAAAGAAAGATAGATACTTTTAAATGCTTGCCATACTGATGAGGATAGAGATTACATGTTCAGGTACTTAAAAAATATTTTGTATGATATTTGCAATCGCTAAAGTAAATTAAATAAAATTCTTCACTTTTTCTCAGTCATTTGGTGGCCTATTATTATGTGTTCTGTCTAAGGTCTCATGTTGCCTTCTTTTTTGTAAAAAAATTGAGATAATATATAATAGCATGTAGGTATGTTGCATCATATCTTGCTGCTGTATATGCTTATGTGTAGACAACGCTATGTCTATGTATACCAGTTTCATATTAGATGGCAGTGCTCATACCTGATTCTGTGCATCACAGTTGAGTATGTGTTTGTGTATAAAGCTTTTGATATATTTAAATGGTTAAATTTGTTATAGAAAATACAACAGAAAAGAGACAGAACATTCTTAAAGTGACACAGGGTGGAGTCTTCTAACCTTTTAAATTTGTATGAAGGGGTAGTTTCATGCCACAAGGAAATAGTTTGCAGAAAAAACTCAAGCTAAAATTTGTCATCATTTTTATAGGTGAAGCTTTCTTGAAAATCTAGGACTTTGAAGAGAATGGTAGGTATAGTGCAGCAGGAGAAGCTTGGTAGGTGTGCAAGTACATGATTCTCTGCACGATTTAATCCAAAATATTCACAGGGGTTGGTAAAATGAATATGAAAAGGATAAAGTGGAGGCGTGATCACAATTTTTAATCGGAACTGATTCATTCATGCAGTAGTAATGCATATCGACAATAATAAAAGCAAACAAAAATGATGTTTTTAATATCCACTTTCCAACTCATTTTAACAATATAATTCACACCGTTTACTAGAATGTACATTAAATTATCTAACATCGTTAAATTGTTATAGGCTAAAGAGTATGTTGCTAAATAAATAATAGATATTGTGATGTTTTAACCATTAAACTCTTTACTTATTACTTATTGAATTAAGTTAATTTTCTTATACTACTATAAAATTATTAAATAAAAATTAATTTTAAAAATAAAAAATAATTAGTTATTTTATTGACTAAATTATAAAGAATACAAATTACTTTACATACCAAGTTAAAAATATAATATCTAATTTAATATATATATATATATATATAAAGAATTTTTATTTTCTGCTTTATAATAAATACAAATGCTAAATAACTAATTGTTAATATAAGTAAATTTCTCCAATTTTAACCAGTTCAACTTACAAAATTACGCTGACATAAAAAAAAAGTATATTATTAATAATAAACTCATAATGTGACTAAGCTCTCATAATAGATGTGCTAAGTTACTAAACATAACATTTAAAAATTTGATATAATTATTTGAAGCAAGAGGCGTATTGCTTAGTTGATTGAAAACGTGTCTAAATTATTGTAGTCTTTCTCATTCATATATATATATATATATGTTCTTACAACAAAGATCAAGAACACTAGAATCAGGTTGACAAGATTTAACTCTTATACAAATTTTCTAATCTTGGGCTGGACTCTCTCGGTTTCTTCTTGGGCTGGATATTCTGGACTTCTCCTCACGTTGGGTGCTCTCGGCTTCTCCTCAAGATAGGTGCTCTCGGCTTCTCCTTCACACAGATGGGGGGTGTACCTGCAAGTCGCTCCGATGCCAAAGTCAGAAAAGATGTAGTGTTCATCAGATAAAAATCACTCTTACCTTTTTCTTACATTGACCTCCTATTTATA
>Ga0123342_1004088_pt1 | contig 22693 bp, 9 predicted proteins | sample Turbeawhitnodule_FD_89960 | JGI IMG/M metagenome (GOLD analysis project Ga0123342, IMG submission 89960) | Root nodule microbial communities of legume samples collected from Mexico - Turtle bean Mexico white nodule | ecosystem: Host-associated > Plants > Roots > Nodule | place: Mexico: Nepantla... | reverse complement strand
TAAATATAATAATAATATATATATATATATATATATATATATATATATATATTTATTGATAAATTTCATTGATGGAAATACTCCTACCATGTTGAATAAGATATTTATGGCTTGAATTGTTAAATTGGATTGTATATATAAGATGAAATTTGGTCGAAATCATGTATTTTTGGTAGAATTACACATTTTTTTACATATCTCGCTCAAGCGATAATAGAGTGAAAGGATGGAGTACTCTCGGGTCCATTCTCGCTCAGGCAAGACCACTTTTCATGCAAAAATTGGATAAATTTTGGATTGCTCTCGGGTTCAATCTCGCTCAAACGAGAGGATTTTCGCTTAGGCAAGACCCATTCTCGCTCAAGCAAGTTAAAAAAAAAACTTAAAGTTTTATTTTGGCTTTTGAGAGCCTAGTTTATTATTGTTTAATGTTTTTAAGTGCAAATTTTAAATTTTATTTAAAAATATGATTAAAGAAACTTAGTTATGTGTTTAAGTGAATTTTGTGATATATTTGAATTGTTTAGAAAATTTAAGATGTGATGTGATTGAATGATGTACTGGTGTATTAAATGAAATATGCAATAAGGTGAAAGTGTGATCAAGACAGTATTTTTAGGAAAAGAAATATTGTATTGAGATTGTTATTATGGTGTATTGATTTGTGAGTATATTATGAAGGAGACTATCTTGACTCTACTGATATAATGAAATCACATATATGAAGTTATTCAGTTGGTGAGAGTTGAAGGAGGTTCATTTAATTGAGTCTGAGATTTGAAAGAACTTATCAGAGCAGATCATATAGATTATCCTGTCATATGAGATGATGAGATATTGAGATGATTATGCACATGGTTGGTTGTGTGGATTCACAATGTGTATGACAGGTGCAGGTCTCTGGATGTTATTTTCAATACACAAGTCTTTTAGAAGTACAGTTAAATGTCTAAGCATGTGGGTCAGTATGACCTGAATAATGTGAATAATGAATGTTGATAAACATTTTATGACTTTTGTGCAAATTATGAGATTTTATAACATTATGTTTGTTAATTGAAACTAAAATTATATATAAAAAATTAATAGCTACCTTACCCTGTTAGTTGTTGTATTTTGTTTCTTTATTTGTTATGATCGTGAACACGGGAGCAAATGAGATTGCAGGTAAGAGAGCTCCATAGGGGACGAAAGGACCTCTCTTTTAAAATGTTTTGTTTTAAATATTATATAAATATCAAAATCCCTATAAACATGAATATATTTTGAGACAAACATATATATATTTGTATATATTTATATGTTAAATAGATATTGTATATACTATTTATCAATTATTTTATTCTAAATTTATTTAATAAATAAAAACAATTATGATTACGATAAAATTATAAAAAGTGTTTATCAGAAAAGAACAACAGTTATAAAAATGTATGGTTATTTTTAAGTTTAAGAATATTTTTAACAATTTTTTTTCTTGAATTATCTTCAACTTTTTTACATTTTTATTTTTAACAATTTGATTTTTTTGTAATTTATCGTGCAAATATTTTTGTGTTATTTCCTACACTTAATGCTAGAGATTACTACTTAATGATCCCAAGGTAACCTAGAAAAGAAATCCCACGATATAACAAATGTCAAAATAATTTTATTTATTATAATTTTTTTTCTAATCATAGATTTAGAACTATTGGAAAATTTTGATCATAAGCATTAGTTTAAAACTAAAACTTTAAGAAGATTTATTTGAAATTTTGTAGAAATTAATTTATATGTAAAAAATTATAACTTTTAAAGAAAATTATTTTATTTTATTTTTTCAATAAACTCACTTTAAATATTACAGTAAAACTTTACATTTCAGTACTGAAATCTTATATTAAATAATTTATAAAATAAAATAAAATAAGGATTAGATGTCAAAACGGAACCACAATGAAGATATCTTTAGCTAATTAAGCAAATCTCAAGAACAATTATTTAAGTAGGGTTTACGATTTCAATTCAGAATTAAAGAAGGAAACATAAATAATTTACTTTTTCTTCTTTTGACTCAGAAGACACAGTTTTCTAAGAAAAGAATATTTGAATTTGGTCGGAATAAAATCTAACTAAAATCGAATTGAGTTCTTAAAAGTAATGTCGGGTTAGTTTGATTCAAATTTAAAAAAATTATTTATGAAAATAAATTTTTTAAAAAATAGAAATTCCAAAAGAGTAAAATATTTTTTTATTAAAATACATGAAGATATTTATTTTTAAAATAAAAAATTTAAACAAATACATAAAAAATAACAACGCTTCTTTTTTTAAAGAAAAAAGTAAGTACAAATAAACTAAAAAAAAATTATTTGAACTAACTATTACAATTGATACATATTTTTATGTCGATTTTAAATTCTAAACTTTAAACTCTTAAGACATCAACTATATAAAAAGTTTGTATATTTTATCATTTTATTACGGTTAAAATTAACCCGTCATATACTCTGTATGATGAAGAAATTATTGGAAAAAAAAAATAAATAAAAAATTAACCCGTCATATAATGTGTTATTTTTTATCATAATAAAATATGTTATTTTTTAAGATAAATAATATTTTAACCGTAATAAAATATGTTACTTTTTAAATAGTTAAAGACAAATTAATTATAGAAAATATTTTGTTTGTTATTGTTTGTGACGGATCTTCTAACATAGAAAGACACAAAGAAGTGAACTTTCTATAACTATTGAACTATTGAACAAATAATTTTTCCCATAATTACAAATATAACATCATGATGGCTGATTAACCATCATCATAAAAAGTTATCATAAAAATCTCATTTTACACTAATGACTACGCCGAATTACTTTTCAAGTTTTATTCAAATCAAGTATTTAAAAATACATTGAGTTTGTAACAAGAACCAATATCATGTTGTTATAAAAGAAACCGTTTTATACTTGGCATTACTCTTCTCTAAAAATAAAACAAATTCTTAACCTAGAAGCACGTTGAAAAACTATAATTAGAGATTACCGAACCTTTTTTTAAAAAGTTAGACTATTAAATTATGAGTTTGAAGAAAACTTAGGAATATTTCAAATTATTAATTGGTAGAAACATGGATTTTAGAGTAGATACGATAATGAGTCATTAAGGAAGTGTTTAGTTTTAAGTTTAAAAGTTATAGTTGAGGAAGTTAAGAAGTATATTATAATTTTTAGTTAAACTTATATTCTTAAGTTTTATTTAATTATTTTATAATTTAAATGTTTTAACTATGTATATACATAAAAAAAATAAAAAAAATTGAGGAGCTTAAACTTAAGAGTTGTGGCAATACTTTATCAAGAAAGTTGGAATGTTGATCCCTACTTAGGTTTATTTTATGTGGAAAATGACATTACCAAGATTTGGATTTTTGTGTTAATTGATTAAGAAAGAGAAGCCACTAGCACATGTAGTAATCCTTCTTAATCTTTGGTTTAGATCACTTGATTTGGTCCCTTATACTATTTAGTTATGGAATATAAAAATATAGACAATAATATATTTGTATTCAACTGAAAAGAAAAGAAAAATTAAAAAGATTTGACTATAGAAAAATAAATTTAAAATTCTTTGAATAAAAATCCAATTTTTTTTTTATCTTTTCGTCCTCTTTCTATTAAACTAGAAAAAGATAATTTTTTCTTTCCAAAAACTTTTTTTATATATATTTTTACTTTTAATTACAAAACTATCACGGTAATTCCAAATAACCTTTTTTAACATTCTTACAAATGAATATTGGATAAAATAGTTAAAGATATCTAAAGTATTTTAATTGAATCACAAAGTTGAAAAAACAAAAGTTGTATATAAGCACATACGACATGTTTACGTGAAAATAAAAAGTCAAAATAGAGACCATTACATTTGCAACAATGAAGAGTCAAATTTATACTAGAAGAAATTATTGCTAAATTATTTATCTCCATAATAAACCAACGATATATTAATTCTTATCATCTTTACTACGTTTTACTTATATAATTGAATTTTTATGTGTAATGAAACAAAATAATACTTTCTTAGAGTTAAATATAAACAAATTTTTTTTATAGTGTAATTGGCTTAAGTAAACTTTTTTTAAAAAACTTTTTTTAAAAGAATTTCATGTATTGAATGGAACTTAATGATTCTAGGATGTCTCAAGATGTCGATCAATTGATATATTTAAGTGCATCAAGGTAAAAGGATGATTAACAATGCTAGATTGCACGAAAAATTAGGTAATATACCCTTAATAATGATGCACGTACTAATTTTGACATAACATGGTCAATCACAGTTGTATAAATAAACTCAACAACCAAGATAAATGTCCGTCATTATGACACATTTAGTGTCCTGACTAGACACTTACTTAAGTACATGAACATTTGCAATTACACCCCAACTAAAAGTTGAAAGTAGAAGGTTAGAAGCGGAAAAAAAAAATAAAAGTATAACTGAATAAAGAAACTAATTGTTGAACCAATCACGAAATTATCTGATACTAAAAAACACTTAATGAACACCTTTTATTTAATACTGATCTTATTTTTCAGTGATTACTATTATTTACTATGTAAAGTATCAAAAAGTGGAATTTAAAAAAACTGAGATTAATGAAATTAAATAATATTGATTGACTTGGTTTTGAATTAATTATTTTTTTATTACATGTGGCTTGGGTCAAATTTTAAGTGATTAAAATCGTAAAACAGTTGTTTTCTTTAAAGCAATTATACAATAAAAACTAGGAAAAAGTTATTTTATTAACCGAGAATAATAAACTAGATTATTTTGTGGAGAGGAGAAGAAAACCATAGTGTAGACATATATGACTTGTTCCACTTTGTGAGATTGCCCTGCAAAAGAAATGTTCATTGACATGTTGACAAATATCTCTGCAAAATTAGGCTTCACAAGAATTAATTAGGTTTGGTTACACAAAACCTAGCTGACTTAAACATAAAATGATTGCATTTGCATATACATATACATATATATACATACAAAATGAGAAAAAAAAAGGTTTTTTTTTCCTGTCTTGTGGTTTTAGTGAGAGGAGGACTTATTCAAAATAACATTTTATTGGATATATAGGTATGTAGCCATCATAAGGTACCCAACATGGATAACATAGACGATTTCTCCTTCCCATAACCGCGTCAAAACTTTCCATCAAAACTTCCCAATTTTCTAAATTTACACGGTGAATCTCTCTGCCCCACCACCACCCTCTCTTTTTCTCTCTCAATTCCCTTGTTCATGCATATATATGTCTGTGTATATATATTTACAGCATTGGAATATGCAAAAAGTAAAGGACACATAATAAGTATCATAGGAGTGCGAGCTATAGTTTCATATGACAAACATCATGGAAGATCATCCACCTGGTTTTCGCTTCTTCCCAACAGAAGAAGAGCTTGTTGGGTTCTACCTGCACAACAAGCTAGAGGGTTTAAGAAATGCTGCTGCCATAGATAGAGTTATCCCAGTTGTTGATATCAATGCTCTGGAGCCCTGGAACCTCCCAAGTATGATACATATATAAAAAATAAACAAACTTGTACACTACTCTAGTCTCTCTTCAATGCTATTTGTTCGAGTTTTGTGCATGATTCACTCATTTTTTATAAAATGGTTGTTTGCAGCGCTTGCTGGGGAGCTTTGTCGTGGGGATACAGAGCAATGGTTTTTCTTTTCACCTGGGCAAGAGAGAGAAGCCAGAGGAGGGAGACCTAGCAGAACAACAGCTTGTGGGTACTGGAAAGCTACTGGTTCCCCTGGCTATGTTTATTCTTCAGATAACAGAGTCATTGGGGTGAAGAAATCCATGGTCTTCTACAAAGGAAAAGCCCCTATGGGAAGAAAAACCAAATGGAAAATGAATGAGTACAAAGCTATCTCAGTTCCTCACCAATCCAACTCTGTCATCCCTGAGGTATATACAATTCGAAATTTTTCATAAACTAGTAACAATTACATTCACATGTGACATGGTATATTACTTTTGATATTGGTTATGACAATCTTTCATATATATGGTGTGCAGTTGAGATGCGAATTCAGCTTATATCGGGTATATATTGTATCTGGAACCTTTCGAGCATTTGATCGACGTCCATCAGAGAGTGAAGGAACAGAGTCACGTGTTCATCAAAGTTCATCTCAAATTTCTCAGCTCCCAGAAGGTGGAGATTCAAGTAGCACAAATTGGAACCAGGTTCAGCTCCAAGAACCCTTATGGGATTTGGAATGGGAACACTTTAATTGGGTCTGACTCAAAACCCTTAGCTGAAACAAGACTCAAGAAATCAATGACTGGTTTAGATACTACATCAACCATAGATAATGAAGCTTCTCCATCTGTTAAGAATAGACAACCATATCCTATTAAGATATTAAGAGGAAGTTTAGTTATTTAACCCCCAATTTGTTTGCAGATAACTTCTACTTATCCAATTTCAAGTTTTCACACCCACTAGCTTTTGTAAATTATCATTATCATAGCAATTAATTAAATATCAACTCTTTGGTTTATATATATTGTTAGCACTTTCCATTTAACAGCTAAACACTCAATTTATACATAATTCTATATAATTATAAAATAATTTAATACTTTTGCATTATTGTAATTAATTGAAAACTTTATTGTATAAGTTAAAAAGTTTATCATATATATAGTATTTTTATAAAGAAAATTATTAAATATATTAGAGGTTATATATGAAAAAACGTGAGAGCGTATTCACTATTTTTTGTATATTTACCTACATACATCCATTTCGCATAACACGTAAATCGTGCGAGTGCATACCAGTTTGCTAGCCTGCATAATAATGAAAAGGGTATTTCTTTTTGCACCCATCAATTTCAGAAATCAATTTTCGAAAGTCAAAATAGTTGTTCTATATTTTGAAAAGTAAAATAGTTGTTCTATAAAGGTCTTTCTGAAATATTTTTTTTTTCTCTTATGAATTTTAATTTTTAAAATTTACTTTTATATTATGAAAATTAAATTCAGAAATTGGATGGGTGGAAGAAGAAACACCTTAATAAAGAATACAACAAAATTTCTTCCTCCATCTTTTGGTTGCAAACCTACATGTCATGTCATTCTTTATGTGGCAGATATCAATCCGACCCATATTTTGGAGACCATACCAAAAAAATCAATACACATACTAAAATATATATAATATTACTAATATAATTTTAAAAAGAAATTAAAAGTAATTTATGAAAGAATTGAGAAAGATAAAAGAAAATATTTATTTATTCCTACTTATCCTATTAAAAACTGAAAATGACCTTTCTCCAACCAGATAACAACACGTGCGTTGAATGCACAACCAACCACCTTCTACGGGTTAGTATGGTCAACCTGATGTTTGATTGGAGATACTTTAATTTTGTTTAGTGTTACTGTTTTTTTTAAATTATAAGTTTTAAAAAAAAGGTATATGTTAATGATCATTTTAATTTAATAAATAATATTTTATAAGGTATAGTATTATAATTATAATAAATTTAATTATTTTAAATTATTACAAAATATGTTTTAATTTAAGGTTTACGTATTTATTTTCTTAATTTTGATTGCATATAATATTTAATTCATATAACATATTAAATTCATTTTATCTTATATATTAATCCTTAATTGGAATAGATTTAAATTATAATTGAATCAAAATTTAAATTGATATACGAATAACAAATCCATCCAAACTAATGCTTCCTCACAGCAGTACTTATTTCCCTGAACAATCGCTAGCCATCCAATTCAAAATTTTAACTTTACCTAAAAAAATCAAAATAATAATAAGAAGGAGAATTAATGTAAAACATCCATATAAATTAATAACTGACATACATTTAATGTTTTACGTATATTTATCCAATAAATAATTTACAAAATAAAAGTAAATATATGAAATTGAAATATTTTAGGCCCATTCAAAAGTGTTTTTTAGTGTAATCTATGAAATTAAAATGTTTTAAGTCCATTTTAAAATGTTTTCTAATTTTATGTTTTCATATACCACTTTTAGTTACAATAAATACAACAAAGATAAGTTAATAAAAATAAGATAATTATAAGTTAAGTATGACTCAGTTTTTTTAATCTAATTAATTTTAGGATTTTTTTTTACCTTTCATTTAATTTAGAGACTTAAAATAAAGAAGAGTAAAGAAGTGTTATCTTCTTCTCCCATTAATATGTGATTATCATAAAGTATGAAAGACTAGTAAATTGAAAGTCATTTTTTTCTCATAGGTACCATAATAACAATGACAATAATGGTATCCCTTTACTATAATTTTCTCATATTTTTGTTACTTCTTTATATTTTTCTTTTGGTTAATAGAGAAAGTGGAATATATATACTAAAGAAGAATATTGAAGTATTTCGGGTGTATTTGAGCTTTGAGATTTGAGTGTTGTGTGTGATCAATTGCCCTCTTCACGTTATTATTTTGAATTTTACACAATAGTTGTCATTACTTTTGTGGGTGTAAGTTATACGTTATTTGTTGTTACACTTTTTTTTTTATGCATGTTTATTATAACAAACTAGTTTTAGAGAGTATAAAACATGTTAGGAAAATTTTGTGTTAAGAATGACAACTACATATTTAACCATTTGATGGAAAAATCAATTTGGGAATGTGGAAGACATATGATGGTTGTGTTAACTTAATAAAACTTGGAAGTAACACTTTTTCTAAAAGAAAATAAACACGTCATGATGACAAATTCAAAATGAAATGAGATTAATGATAATTTTTGTTATTCAATTATGTATAATTGATGATGTGTTATACATCATTACAGTCAAAATTAGAGTTCTTATATTGTATATAACAAAGACAATGATCACTCATCTTCACCTATTTCAACAATTGTAAGTTCTTTATAAGGATGAAGTGACCTATATTTGTGAGTTTACTTCATGAGTTACATAATTAATAACTATGGAATATAAATTCTTTAGTGAGCAATGAGTAATGATGGTGTTGTACTCTTTACCTCCCTCATACAAGCACTTTTGGGATATTGTAATATATGGGCGTGAATGTTTAGACAACGATGACATGAAATTTTCTCTTTTTAGTTGTTAGAAGATGGAGCACGATAGTAGTAGATGTCATGACTATATTATTAACTTGTAAGTTAGAGTAAGATTTAGAAAGATTGATTTGAGTAGTTCTAATAGTGGCAAGTCTATATCTAAATCTAGAACTTTAAAAGTAGAATTTCCAAGACTCAAAGAAAAGAATGAGACCACTTTAAGTAATACAACAAATATAATTAAATATACTAAAGATGTTTCAACTATTTTAGTTGGTGATGCATGGATTATTTATTATGATTACTCTTACCACATGTGTTTTAAAAAGGATTGATTTACTACTTACCGATCTATTGACAGTAGTGTTTTCCTTATGAGAAATAACATGTCATGTAATTAACCACGTTATAACAAATCTAAAAAAACACAAAAAAAAAATTCTTACATAAAGCATGAATCCCAACAATTTAAAAAAATCAATTTAGTAGATGTAAATACGAAAGAAGTAAAAAAATAATAATTATACCCTGAAACACAAAATATATATAAAAAATAAACATTAAGTCTTTGTTTGGTTGGGATGAGAGTGGAATGGGAAGGAAGAAAGGGGAAAATGAGTGAAAAGTTTAGATATTTGGATGTCGAAAAAGTGAGTTGAAAGCGAGTAAAAATGAGATGAAAACTTGTAAATAATTTGATTGATGTGACTAAAATGTAAAAAAAGATTTAATTGTATAACTAAATTATTTATTGAAATATCCTTGTTTAAAATTAGGTAAGTTTTTGTTTTAAAATAAATATAAAATTTTATATAAAAAGTTTTGTAGTATTTATATAGTTGTGAAGGAAATTTTTAATTGAAGAAAATATTGGGCAGGTTAATTTTTACATCCAATATTATTACGTAAATGAACAAATATTGGTAATTATAATTTGTAGCAATGTTTATCAAAAAATAAATACTTCATAATAATCATGAAACATGAAATTTGGTTGATAAACGCGTTTAAACAATAAATTACAACAATAAAAATAAAAGAGTTTGAACAAGAGCACAACGGATAGTTGATTAACTGAAATTTCATAATCAATTACATTCAGAAGTTTAATTAATTATATGTGCTACATAATCGATTAAGTGACTGACCTTAATCAATTATGTATTAAAGCTTAATCTATTATACATTGTTTAATGTATTGTAATTGTGGAACATTTATGAATTTAATCTATTGTTATGTTTGAGTTAATGTATTTATTGCAACATTTACGTGGCCTTCATTTAAAATATTTTTTTAATTTTTTTCTGTGTAATATTAAAATAATGCAATATAACACAAATAGAGGGTTAATAAATATTTGTGAACACTTCAAATAATGTATGACCATTGAATCACTACTAGGTGACCAAGTTTCTATGCAATGTATCCATTATACACCAAAAAATAGAACAACCCATGTAAGATGTTTTGTAGTGTACCCATTTGCTAAGAATAAAACCAACAACCCGTGCAAGATGTTTTTGTAATGTGACTATTTGCCAAAAATAAAACCAACAATACAGGTAAGTAAAAGCTTTTATTTAAAAAGATTCACTCTTACTAGAAACAACATAGTAAAATCATATTTAACACTCAAAATTTCACTCAATTTATTTCACCTTAGAAGCGTGTTTTCCCCATTCTCTTTCATTTTCTTTCAACACAAATCAATCCAAATACACTAAATCAAACCATTACTTATTCATATTTTTTAGCCTCAACTCGATGCAAACAAGAAATAATCCCAAACAAATAGAGGCTAAAAAAAATCGTACTTTAAATAACTGTATTGGTCTGTACTGGACAAGTCATCTCACTCAGTCTCGGTGACCGACCGTATTAAAATACATTTAAGGCACTCAATTAATGACAATTATGAAAACTTCCTACGAATCGAATCATGATCATGTCACACCGAATCCATGTGACATCCTCGATAAATCAGCTAATACTATACTGATTCAATGGAATATATTGATTTATTAAAGATATTCTTCAAATATACCAATATGCCAACATACCAACATATCTCCCTATAAATCAAGGATCATGCTAAAATCAAATTAGTTAACACTGATATTTGATAGATTTGGTCTATCACAACAAAGACTCATAACTAAACATTATAAATACACAATCTATAGAAGTGTAAGAGACGTTTTAATCGTTTTCACTGTACACTTTTAACACACAATACTTACTTGATCGAACACCAACAATTAAAGGAAGAGACTTGAAATAAGAAGCAAGAACACAACTGACACATCAACAATTATACAATCAGTTTCTGATATTATATAGGTTCACTTTGTTTATACCGATATAAAAACAATTTATAACAATTTCATGTTATTTGATCTAAAAATTGTACTGTGATATTATATTTTTTTTATTGTCGTTCAAATCTTTTGTTTTTTCTTTATTTTACACATTCATTTGAGTCAGAACAAGTTTCCTTGATTAATTTGAATTCTTAAACCTGAAATCACATTAAAGAAAAATTTTCATCCTAAATTTCACAATTTGGCAAAATAAGCATGAATTGAATCTGAACAAAAAGATAACAAAGAAAAAAAGCGAAAGGCAAAATTAAAAACCATGAATAACTAAGGCAGCCATAATAACACCAAACCAAGATATTCTTAATTGTAAAATAGAGCAAAATAAAATTATTAACGCTAAAGAAGAAAGGTAGAAGTACAATACCATAAATTTACAGAAACACCAAATTTACAGAAATTGTTTGAAAGAATGTGAGGTAGAAAAAAAAAGTGGATAAGTTGAAGAAATATTTTTACAAGTTACAGATATAATACTTACATTTTAAGAATAAAATACGGTGATAAAAAAGTAATAGTAAGTTAGAAATTTTTGGAAGATGTGACAGTTATATTAATCAAACAAATTATTATTTATTTAAAGTTAAAGTGGTGATTTGGAAAAAATAATATATATACTAAAAGAGAAAAAAAAAACTCAATTACGTGTTATATTATAGATCATGAATTATAAATTTAGAAGTTAAAAGGGGTAAATAGGGAAAAGTAATGTGCTCACCAAAACAGAGATATTTTCTTTACTTATTTTAATATTATGTTATTATAAATTGTATAGAGATAATATAATAATAATAATAATTAAATAATAGTGATAGGTACGAATTTCCATTTTGAAGCTGTTAAGCATTTGTTTTGTTAACAACAATGTTGTTGTGCTAACTAACCAATTCGAAGATCTAGCTAGAGAGAAAGGGAGGAGCCGCAGAGAACGATCTCCCTGATCTTCTGGATAGCTCTTCGCCGATGGCGATATTCTACGCCTTGGTGGCCAGAGGCACCGTAGTGCTGGCGGAGTTCAGCGCCGTCACCGGCAACACCGGCGCTGTCGCCCGCCGCATCATCGAGAAGCTTCCGGCGGAGTCCGACTCCAGGCTCTGTTTCTCTCAGGATCGCTACATCTTTCACATTCTCCGATCCGATGGCATCACCTATGTCTGTATGGCCAACGACACCTTCGGAAGTGAGTTCTTCTTAATTGTAGTCTTACTTCCATCGTTGTACGATCCGATTCACTTTCAGTTAGAACGTAGGATCTATTTAAGAGACGCGGCGGGTGTTAGATGCTAGTTTGAACTCTTTATGAGTGAGATGCGTTGTTTTGCTTGGACGAAAATTTCCGCATGACCTGTTTTTTAAAGCCAAAGAAAGCAGAAGTGAAATTGAGAACGTGTGTAAGAGAGAAGGAAGAAGTCAAAAACCCTAGGGTTTGACCGAAGAGGAAATAGGCAGGGTTGGCCTTGATATCTTTAATTGTATATAATTGTTCTTTAGAACAGGGAGTGTTTGGATTTCACTGCTTTTGTGTATAAAAATATTGTGAAATTATTAATAATCACCAGCTTTGGTCTAGTAAATTGAACAACGATGTGATTGAAGTCTGCAAGCTTGTTTTTCTTTGTCAGTTCTTCATTGACTTGGAAATTCAATTGTTTTGCTGATTGTCTTTGTTGAGAGGTGTCTGTAGCTTCTTCTGAATATTGAGGATTGACATCCTCTTAGTATGAGTTCCCCTGTTGTTCAAGATTTCCTGATATTGACATGGTAGTGACGTGACGGTTGACAACTAACAATACTACACATTTAATGCCTCTGAAAGACGCTTTGTAACTATAGGATTTAGGAACCATGTGAATTTTTGAATGTGATTCAAAACAGACCATATAATCCCTACTTTGAGCAAACCCTATGACGTCCAATATCTTACCACCTGGACATGATTTAAACTGTTTTTTATGGCTAAGCGACTGAAGAAGGAAATTGAAGAAAATGAGTGAGATTGCATAACTTTAGCTTGTTAGATTAGGGGAGGTCCTGTTGCGGGATAGTCATACACACTAATAATGAACTCCAAAAGAGTGTAGATTCAACCTCAGGCCATGTGCCATGCCATCTCACACGAACAAGTCTTTTACTGCTGCAAATGAACTTTTTCAAAAACCAAGGGCTACCCTCTGTGTTAAGTTTCACAGTTTATGTCTTTTTTAGCTTCCTACTGCTTGAAAATTCCTAATTTGTATGTACTAATGCGCTCTTAGATCACTAAGAAAATTAAGGCTTTGATAATAGTGCTTCTATGGCAATCCTGGTAGGGTCTGTTTTGTAAGTGTTAATAATGGGATATCATCCTCAATGCTTTATTACATTTAACAGTACTCTGTGTTTTATTGTAATTGAATTAACCACTAGTCTTTCTGCATGAAAAACCTTCCTGCCAATGCCTAAAAGGATAGAGTTAATGTTATCTCATAAAGGAAGAGGGGAGGGGTAGGGTTAAATTAGGACCCTTTTAACTACAGATAACATTATTCTTTAGTGCTATATTTACTTTTGAACCAGAAGACGTTCTCAACTATTCTCCTCTCTTTATCAACTAAGTCCAGATTGTCAGATTTGTTCCAACCAAGGAATTGATCAATGATTTCTAAATCTATTGGCAAGAAGTAATCATATGCTTATAGTTGATAGAAAAACATGGATATAATCTTTTTAAATGCATGTTTGATAATTGGTATAGACTATTTTTGGGAAAATCGTCACTTCTTTTTGAAAGCTGTCATGAAGCTGACAAAAATTAAGTGATTATTCCTCCCAAAAGATGCTGAATCAACCACACACTTAAACCTTTCAGCCTACAATTGATAAATTTACACCTCTATTTGAGGCTCCAAATATCTAGAAACGTTTGAGAGAAAATAGATTTTGGTAGTGTTTTTCAAATTTCACCACAGACATAGTTCCTTAATTTAATCATTACTAGTCAATGTTGTCGATTTCTTTTTATTTTCAAAACCATTAAATGTAAACACTGACTTAGAGGATTAGTATATAATCTGTGTCAACAATAACTATCACTCAATATTAACCAAACCGTAGTCCAAGTTCTACAGTACTGTTTTAGTCTACATCTTTGTTTTCACGTGCTTACTATGATATGACTCATTTTCTCTGTCTCCAGGGAGAATTCCTTTCTCATACTTGGAAGATATCCAAATGAGGTTTATGAAGAACTACAGTAGAGTTGCCAATTATGCACCAGCTTATGCTATGAATGACGAGTTTTCAAGGGTTTTGCATCAGCAAATGGAATTTTTTTCTAGTAATCAGAGTGCCGATACCCTCAATCGTGTGAGGGGGGAAGTTGGTGAGGCAAGTACATTACAAAGAAAACTTTATCCCTCCCTATTTTTGTCTTTCTCCTTTATCCTCTCTTTTTTATTTATCTAGCACCGTAAGAAGGGAGAAATAAAGTTTTAGAATGTCATAGGGGAAGTTGTACTCAGTTTTATATGCATGCATCCATAACTTTGTTCATAATTTTCACTTTTTCCTAGCTATGGAATGTAAGTGACAGATAGTTTTATCCAACATATAATCTGGTTATGTAATAAGTTAACACCCAGGTTTTTGATTCAACAAAGAATAAACTCCATGATGATTTATTACATTTAGGATTTATCTTTATAGAAAGTTGGTAAGCCAAGCAGAGTGGTATATACCTCTTGACTTGGAATGCTCTAGTTCCTTTATAAGGTTCTTAAGGAGTGACAGGCTAAATTGCTTATTGGAGAAGTTATCTACCTTTTTTCCTGGAAATTGTAGTGTATTGATTGATTTACAAGTATGTTTCTGAAGAACATTTGGATTTCAGGATGTATAGATGCTGTAATGTTATTTATTCTATTGATGTTTAACATTATGTGTCTTTGTATGTTCAAGTCCCTTTACTTAGTTTCTCATAGTTGGTGACATTAGAACTTTCAATCAATATTACAGATACGCACTATCATGGTGGACAATATTGAAAAAATATTGGAGAGAGGTGACCGGATTGAGCTTCTTGTGGATAAGACAGCAACCATGCAAGACAGTGCATTTCACTTTAGGAAACAGTCGAAGCGCCTTCGAAGAGCTCTTTGGATGAAAAATTTTAAACTACTGTGAGTAAAATTTCTTTCATATGTTTAATGCACACACACACACAAGAAACTACAATTTGGAAAGTATACATTTGTATCTGGGTGGGATACCAAAAGTTATTTGGATTTAAAAGTAATGGGGCTGAGTTTCTTGACTGTATGGTTTTTTATCTTTGACAGGGCCTTATTGACATGCTTAATTGTTGTTGTTCTTTATTTAATAATCGCTGCTTGTTGTGGAGGCATCTCTCTACCGTCCTGCAGATCCTAATTGTCACCCTGTCAGGTTATTTATTTTCTGAGCTCTGCAACCATTATGTTCGTTCCTGTCAATATGTACATTGGAGGACATTTTAGTATTCCAGAGTCAAATTACGAGCTGAAAGGATAAATTTGATAAAGGATTCACAAACTGTTACATCTATTTTCCTTTTTATGTCTTTCTTGGTTCTGTATTATAGAAGTTCATGCTACGGGCCTGATAAGGTTATCTATGATTATGGACCATCCTTCTGTAAATGTGGATTTTCTATTGTATTTCATAATCTAAGTTCATATTTTTTAAGCATTAAATTTGAGTTGAGAATGATTATTTCCCTCATTTAGTTGTGGACGGTTATAGATTTTGACTGCATAATGCTGATTTTATATCGTAAGGTAATCCATTGCCAAAAAGACACATACACAAACTTATTGATGACGAATGTTGATAAAAGAAATTAAAGCTACTGGAAAGTAATAAATTAGTTGGGTGTAGCAGTTTTAAGTTTCAAAATAGGCAACAAACTAAAGTATCTGGTGTGATACTTGGTCGATAAGGTACAGGAATTTGTTCGGCCAGATTATCAAGAATATTTGTCAAATCATGCACTTGTTTTGAGTGCTTTTTTATTTTCTATAGGTATCTATAGATTGATCACGAGCCGAAATATGGTTAGAGCCCTTATGTATCTTGAACTTTTACTGAATGCAGTGAATATAAATCTTGTAACCTCTTCTGATTTTTTTGATAGGCGGCAGTTTAAAGGAAATATTTTTTCAATTTTTGTTATAGCTGTTGCAGCCGCTGAAGCAGCTTTCGGACCGGCTATTGTTTAAAATCAACCCGTATCAATCAATCAAAGTTGTTGAATAAATGGTATTATGTACAATGCACTGCATTTTGACTAGGCTCCTGCAGGACAAAACTACAACATAAATGATTGATGGTGTGGCAAAATTGAGTTAGATTTACAAATGTGTGGCAAATCGAGCATCGGATAATTCTGTGCGATGATTTGGATGAGTTGAAAAGATGTGCAATTTTTGGTGCCAAGGGCTTTGTTAGGACTTTACCTTTTGAAGTACTATAAACCAATATAACTTTCAGAAGCTGCTAATGCTATTTTGCCGAAAGTAGTTGATCATGCTTTTATTTGGACAAGACAGTTTTCATGGATTGGACACACTTCCCATCTGGGAATTAAGCCTTCCCTGCCTTGTTCACGATTCTAGTTTTCCTATTTTATAGTATAAATAGCATTCAATTCCAACCAGCTATTTCTGAAAGAAAACATTGTTAGACGTCAATATTTATCTTGCATAGAGTTAAATAGAAAGAAGGACGACTTCAAAGAAGCTTGCTTACTTTTTCACTCGGGAGATGCCACGAATCTTGCCATGTTTGATATTGTAAAAAATTGTTACAAAGCCAACAACAAGCTTGTTCCAAAATATGTTGGATGATGGCTAGACGGGAGGTTGGGAAATACACCTATGACCACATTTTCTTTAACTGCTGAAGTTGCATGATTAGCGGGATTATAATTTGTCAACAGTAATGGTTCTAGCCTTTGAGATATTATTTCAGTTGAATGTGAATTAAGATCAATCCTGATAGAAATAACGTCACCTATCTTTTACATTTTAACAATCATCCATTAAGCCTCATTACCGACATCTCATTAATACCAATTATTATTTCTCTCCATTTTCATCTTATCAATATTTATCATTTTTTCCCTCCAGGTGTCATTTTTTTTTTATTTTGAATGTTTAACTATAATTTTTGTTTTATGGTGTGACATTTTTTAGAAAATTCATGTTATGAGTGTAATTTTATCAATCATAATTTTTAATACATATATAGGTAATTTATGTTATTTTGACATGACTTTACTCTTTAAAAAGGTCTTTAAAAAGGTGTCACAAGTTTGTTTAAAGAGATAAATGAAAAAATGACACCACTTTGATTAGAATAGTAAAGTAGACTTTATGACTTTATTTAAGTTTAGTATAGATTTTTTTTTTTTAAAGTTAAAAATTATATTCAATTGAAACATATATTGATAAATTTTACATACATTTAAGTAGAATCGTTAACTATATTTTGATATATTGCACAATAATATTTCTTATATATTTGTTTTGCATATTACAAAATAAATCGTGATACCATACGAACTTAAAAATTTACCTTTATGATTGATTTTCATAAGGAAAGGTATGACAGCAGACTGACGTAACAAATATTATGCTATTTTTATAATTTTGTCATGCTATTTTTATAACCTTGTCGTCCCTCAAAAATTTCCATATATCAAATATAGAACTACTTTTTAAAAATTCAATAATTATAAATATAACCAAAATTTATTAAATATAACTCAAACAATAGTTATTTATTTATTTTCAATTAAACAATCCTTAACTATTTCATTTTCCATTTCTTTTACTCCTTTTACTTAACTATTTGGTTCTTGACTATGTAATTGTTTATTTTTTCTTCTTTAAAACACACACAATAATTTTATAATTCAATTCCATATAATACAAAAATTAAATACATGAATAAAACCTTAGCAAAGAATCAATTAGGTATAAACAAATAAAACAAAAATATTTAGCAAAAGTTATTCTAATCTTGTGTGACTTTTGATATAAATCAAATTCAACTGAAATCGATTTTACATGTGTGCAACTATCACAACTTCTTTATTAATCTCCCTCAAGTCATCTCATGGTTGCAAATCTAATCATGCACAATACAAGCACAATACAAGTAGTTCATTGTCATTGTTGCCGATAAATACTTTAGTTTAACCATGCACAATACAAGTCGTTCATAATTGTCACGACTTCAATTAAGATTATAACAAATTAATGCTGAACTTAAATAAAGTCGAGCTAGCCCTAGATAATTTCACTACTTTAATCAAAATTGTCTCATCTTCACTCGTGAGATTCTATAACGATTTCAAAAGAAGCAAGATAATTAGATTTACCTATGTAATTATTTTTTTTACTTATTTTCGTAATAATATAGTAAAATTACACTCCTAAAATAAATTTTGCCTAGCAAAAACTTTTCCAGTTTTGGCTTTCATCATAAGATGTGATATAAATATATCATAGATAATATTATATTTTTATAGATAATATGATGTGATATGAAGAAAAATTATAAATGTAGTTTAGGTACCTAAAACTGTTCCTGTTGCAACTAAAAGTAATAAACAATGTGACCACTCCTTCTGGGTAAAAACACTTGTTCACTTGCCACTTACTCTCAGCTACATCAGAAATCTTAAATACTGCACTATGTCTGTATGCATCCGTATACATTTTGCTTAATCTTTAGAGACATTTTGTTTAACTACAACAAAAAGCAACAAACGAAGGAGACATGTCCATAAAAAACCCAACAAAACTGGAATATCATATGTTGCAAAGTGAACCCAAACACCATTGTGGAGATGAAATGACAATGAATTATGAATAATTATTATTTCCATGTATTAGAGACGGACCTAATGGGGTTACCTGCAAACAATGAAAGACACGGTATAGCAACACTGAGGGTAGTTTGTACACATTATGAAAGAGTTATTGAGTTGATGGAGTCGATAAATGAGAAACTGTAGTAACAAACAGTAAAAGGGGTGGTAGCCACCACAATGATGCAGAAAGTTACGGTGGGTTTCATAGGTGGGTGGTGAAAATGTCCAGGATATTCATGCTTTGGTGGTAGCGTATGAGCTGGTCAGGTTGGTAGAAAACAAGGTACTGGCGGAGGGGCCTTATGCAGTGCCGGATTCTGGTGAGTGACTCCCGGAGCTGGTGCTGGTGGATCCTTCGAAGCTCCACGAACTGGTGGTGAAGTTGAAGAACGTTGTTGCTGTGGTTGAGAGCACGACGAGGACGGTGAACCGTGAGGGTGGGGAGGAGCCTGTGGCGGGTTATATAATCTTGGAGCTGATCAATGTGGCGGAAGAGTCTCTCCACCTGGTTGCGACTCTGGGGATGTGGGTGGTAGCGGTGGAGGTGGGTTAGCCAGGTGGACTGGCGAAGATGGCGGAGCACCACCGTGATGCGGTGGAGTGGATAAAACGGTGGGCACCCTGACGCCATAAGCATGGTGGGTATGGTAGTGAGATATATAAAAGATGATGGGGCATTTAGTAAAGTATTAAATGCAGGAAAAGTAGAAAAAACAGAAGAGGGTTTGCAGTGTTTGATGGCAGCTTAAGTTGCGGCAAGGTGGGTGGAACTAATAATATCTTTCAACGTTGTATATTTATGGCTCACTTCTACTTTGGTGGCTGATTCATGCTTTGGCGGCTACAGCATCATCTCTCAAAGCTAAATCTAAACTCTAGATCTCTCAACGCTAAATCTAACCTCTAGATGTTAATTTAGTAGGAGTATAAAGATGGTAAGTTCTTAATCGTAAAGACTTCAAGAGTATCAGATAAGATAAATTGTACTTCTAAAAGAGTAGATGTTTATAGATATCTTAGATAGTATCCTCTGAGTTGATAGTTATGAGTCATTTGGATTGATCATGTACTGCTATTGATTGTTTTATAAATAGTCGTTCATCATTTAAAGCTCATTGATTATATTAATGACAATAAAAACTCGATTAGGGAAGACATGTAGTCGTCCCGGACTCTTAGATGTTTTCGACCTTAAGGCGGATAGGTACAATTGGTTATGGGACTCTCTAGTTAATTGTAATTTAAAAGTAATCATGTCATCAATTATCTAGATAACAAAAAGTATTATATTGTATTTAGTTGTGAGGAAGAAAATAGTGTTATTGAAAACTGAAATATTGGAAAGGTTTCAAGTCATTATGTTCCATAAATATGGAGTTGTTGTAGAGGAGACAAGTTTTGTGATTGATTCCCAATTGCTTCAAGGATAATGTGTATGTTTATTGTCCTCGAATGCATCCATATTCAATGCGTTCAAATTTTGTATCGTCATGACCAAGAAGTTTCACACATTTTCTGTTTTTTTTTCTCTTCTAATAAAGAAATTCTTTTAAGAAGTCTTGTGACTCCTTAATGACTTAAGTTACAATCGTGTCAATGTGTAGCGACTTTTAAGTTAACGAAGAAGTCTTCCACACCTTTAACTATTTCATTGAAATCATAGCTCACTTAACACTATTAAGAACTTTTTAAAAAAAATAGTGCTAGCCGGTGACATGTTTAACTTTGATTATTTTCAACCAAAGTCGTCTAATCCTGACGTGATTTTGGTGATCCTCCATATCTAGTCAGAAGTCGTTTGTTTGTGAATTGACATATTCATACTATGTCATGACTCCATGACACGACCAAATTTCATAACTTTTTTTTCCATTTACATAATATACACTTTGAATTGCACCATTCTCTTGAAAAAACCAATATAATTATAATAATAACACAATTTTTCTTTAACTATTTTGGTTAACCTTAATGATTAAGTTATGGGTGTTTCTTCCTCTACCTTATATTTTTCTTCCTGCACCTCTACATTTTTTAAAGTACCAAAACTAACCTTGTTATTTTTATTTGAAAAGATACCAGGTTTAGGAGTTTCCAAAAATTTGGTTTCGTGGCATCTATGAAATGGTGGAATCAAAATGCATTTTTTTGACTTATGGATTGAGGGATTCATGATGTATTTTTTAACTTATGGATTAGTGAATCCATATGTATTTTTGACTTTTAGAGTAGTGAATCTGAAATGCATTTTTTAACTTTTGATGTTTGGTTATGATTTTCAATAATTTCTTGAAATTTTATGGTAAGATGTTAATTTGTTTGGCATGCTTTCTTGTCAAGCTGAAGTGCAATGTGGATCTGCATTAGGCCAAACAATACCACATTAGGCAGAAGGTGTGTGAATGTCACACAAGACTCAATTGTGCTAGTTCATGACATCAAATAATGGTTCTTAGCAACTTAGATTTTTGTGTTTGTTAAGTTTTCTTTTTAGTTTTTTATAAGGGTTGAGATATCCCTGAAGTACCCTTTTTAATTCATTCTTTTTTTACTGATTCAAAAAAATCAAATAATAGTTTTGTCAGCCATCTAACTGGAGAGGTCATACTTTTGTTTTTTACTTGTTTTTTTTTATAAAAAAATCTAATCACGTAAATAATCAAATAAAAAACAATGAAATCCATAACTACAAAGTGATCAAATCAATAACCAATAAAATGATTAACTCAAAGAAGCATAAGTATTAGCTTTTATTCAAGTGATTAGATTTTCTTACAATGAAAAAAAATAAAATAAGAAAACACAAAAATTGAATTACAGACCCTTAGCATTACGGATTTGGAATTCCGTTATGCTTCTACGGATTGGTCAATCAGATAAACGAACTATAATATTAGATGAGTCCATAAAAAACGGATTAGTGTTTCTAGAAATAAAAAATTACAAATGCACCTTTAAGGGTATGTTTGGATTAGAGGGTGTGGGGGAGTGGAAAGTTGAAGGTGAGTGGGAGTGGAAGTGGAAGTGTAAAGAAAGTTGAAGTTGTTTGGATTGGGGTATATTAGAGTGGATGTGTGAGGAAAATTTATTAAAAATTGTGAGTGATGCGATCGTTGTAAGAATATTATAAATTATTTTGAATAGTAAAGTTTGTGAGATTACAATTTTACCCTTGTATATAAAAAAATGAATAAATAATGATTAATCCTATTTCATATTTTAGTTAATTATAATTTAAAATTAAAGTATAATTATATTATTTAACATTTTATTAATTAAGAATTATTTTTTATTTAAGTTAATTTATTTAC
>Ga0123342_1004087_pt1 | contig 22693 bp, 7 predicted proteins | sample Turbeawhitnodule_FD_89960 | JGI IMG/M metagenome (GOLD analysis project Ga0123342, IMG submission 89960) | Root nodule microbial communities of legume samples collected from Mexico - Turtle bean Mexico white nodule | ecosystem: Host-associated > Plants > Roots > Nodule | place: Mexico: Nepantla... | reverse complement strand
TAAATTGTATTTCTATAAATCCTAATCATGTATTAGGAATGTTTTTGAAAAACTCCAAGTTTGTATAGAAACTGGTAGAACTTTTATTGTAATAGTTATATGTAAATTATGGGGTGTTACACAAGCGAAAATGGGTATGGACCTCACTGTCTTAGGCTAACTTGAGCGACAATATTTTGCTTAAGCAAAAATATCTCTCTTGAGCGAAAAATATAGAAAAAAAAAGTACTCAAAATTGATATATGCATGATCTCACTACAATTTTTACATTTTAACTTGTATTTTATATAACATATCATATCAAAATAACAATTCAATTGTTCAGAGTTATATTGGTGCTCTCATTAAGTTCTTATATAACCTATACTCAATTATTCAAGATTTTCTAAACTCATTTTAATATCCAAATTCAACCAACCAATCACTTATAACTCTTTACAATTCAAATGCATCATAAGAGATATCAAATTACTCATACAATCATTCCAACATTTACGATTCCAAATATAGGTTGCGAAAAAACTTTTTTCCTTCCATATCCAACAAAATGCCGTAGCCGCCGGAGGAATATTTATTGGAATATGAAGTTTTCTTCTTAACAACATTTTTTAATCAGATAGCTGAAAATGATAATTAATTTAACCATTTTCTTTAATGGTCAACTAATTATGAATAATATTTTTTTCAAAAGAATATGGAAAAAAAGGCACAGACGGAGCTGATTAAAAAAATAAAAAAGCTAACAATTACTCTGGCCAAAGTTAAATTAAATGTAAGACTTTATGTTGTCTCATACACTAAACTTACTCACCCAACCAAAAGCAAAAAGTCAATAAGTCCACCACAACTTTAGAAATGATATTCGTTAGTGTATTTCTTTTAAATTATATTTTAGTTCGTATTATCATGGTATTATAATTAAATAGATTGGCTGTTATCTAAAAAATACAAATTTTAAGATGGTAGAAATTGTATTTATTTTATTTTAATAAAAATAGCAAAGAAAAAGATAAAGAAAATAACAAATAAATTAATTAAACTGACATAAATAAATTAAAATATTATATTATAAAAAAAATAATTTAGCATAATCATATTACATAAGAAAAACTCGGACGTTATATAACAATAACATGCTATACAATGATTAAAAATAAATTGGATTATGTTATTTGTATGTTTATATACGCTAATAATATTTTTCCTGTTATAGATTTTTCTCAGTCTATTTAATTAGAGATGAATCCGAAATAGAAATAATCCCGCAATTGTATTAATAGACGAACTCTTAAACCACTAGCTGTTTTCTTTGTCCAAACAATTATGATTGATGTAAGGCTTAAAAGTTTTAAATCCCTTAAATATGTGAAATGTTATAAAATTTAAATAAACTCTTTTTGATTCTTTACAAAAAATACTTGTTTTAGTCTCTCAAATCCAAATATTATAACCATTTCCCTTATATGACTACTATATATCACTTACATAGTAACATATTTGATTTTGTCTTTTTATTTTTAAAATATTAAATTACACTATTTTTAGAAGTATTTTTTAAAAAATTCGTAAGATGTTTGATTTTTTTCCCCTCAAATTACTAAACTAAAAAGATGAATTTCAAACTACAATTAAAATAAACAAACTATCAATTTATAATTAAATAACAATATAAAAAAATTGACGCGGTCAATCTATATATTATATTATAACAAATTAATTCAAACTCGCTTAATCACTTTAATGATGTAATATTTTCTTTTAATTTTAAATTAAAAAGTATATTTGTTAAGCACTTTTTCATAATGAAGACTAAAACAGTTAAATATGTAATTTTTTTATTACTCTATTTTTAAATTTGATTTTAATTTATCATTTAAACATGTATTTTAATGTTATTTTAAATATTATTTGTACTGGTCGGACGTGTTCGGGACCCAACCCGAATACTTAAGTGTGTTATCTTGGCTGGTCAGGTCAATACGGGAGAAATACTTAGTTCGATCTAAGATAAATGGTAAACTCAATGATAAATCAAGAGGTCGACCCAAACAGTTCGCAGCCTATATTAAAAAGATAATTAAAGTAAAAAAAACAAAAGGAATAATTGAATTAGCTAGGCACAAATATTACTCTGAGATTTAATGAGAATAAACAGTTATAGATAATGTTCTACCCGCACTCCTAAAATAAAGGGGATATATTAACAAAATATCTTCATCGTCTGACCAAGTCCGAGCTTAGACCATCCTAGTAAAATTTATGACGTTGTACCCTTTGCCTGACTCATGAAATAAACAGTGTTGAAAATTTCAAGACAAACAAGGGTACAAGTTAAGTTGAAACGATAGACTGCTCACCCAATCAGAAGGGTGTCGATCATCAAAAGGTTAGTCTATGTGTTAAGAGCTAGTTTGATTGCTTTATGCATTTTGTCTCACCTAAGTTAGCAAGATCATGTTATGTTAATCCTGCTATGTTCAGGGTGTAAGGTTAGCTCGATTGGCAAAACATTTTGCATGTTCAAACATTACAATCTCATGTGGGCTAACCACATCGTACTATGTTAGTCATGTTATGTCTAAAATGTGAAGTCAATTTTCATGGCAAAGCATTTGTGACATTCATATAATATAGGTACCCGAAATGGCACATGGTAAGACGACCTAACTTGAAACAAACGTAGTTACCCGAGTATAGGTGCCCTATGAGATAAATTGACTCGAACGGGTGTAGTTATCTGAGTAGGCACATGGTAAGACGACCTAACTCGAAAAAGACATAGTTACCCGAGTATAGGCGTCCTGTGAGATGAGTTAACTCGGAACAGATATAGTTACCCGAGTAGGCATCCTATGAGATGAATTAACTCGGAACATAGTTACTTGAGTATAGGTGCCTTGTGAGATGAATTAACTCGAAAGAAACATAATTACTCGAGTATAGGCGCCCTGTGAGATGAATTAACTCGAAACAAACGTAGTTACTCGAGTATAGGTGCCCTGTGAGATAAATTGACTTGAATGGGTGTAGTTATTCGAGCAGGTACATGATAAGACGACCTAACTCAGAAAATACATAGTTACTCGAGTATAGGCGCCCTGTGAGATGAATTAACTTGGAACAAATGTAGTTACCCGAGCAAACACATGGTAAGACGACCTAACTCGGAACAGACATAGTTACCCAAATATAGACCCCTTGTGAGATGAATTAACTCGGAACAAACATAATTACCCGAGTATAGGCACCCTATGAGATGAATTAACTCGGAATAGACATAGTTACCCGAGTATAGGCCCCTTGTGAGATGAATTAACTCGGAACAAACATAATTACCCGAGTATAGGCGCCTTGTGAGATGAATTAACTAGGAACAGACATAGTTACCCGAGTAGGCGCTCCGTGAGATGAATTAACTCAAAATAGACATAGTGATCGCACTGTAAGACAACCTAAATTAGGGGAAAATACCGTCAGCACTCATTGCTTGACCGAAAATGAGTCCAGACTAACTCGATAATGACGACGACATACCATTTCGTTTGAGCCATAAGGTAATTTTGCTTTGCATGATATGTGTTATAAATGTCAAAATAAACAATGGTACTAGTTAAATTGAAGCAACGAGTGGTTCGACCGACCTAGAAGGGTGCCAACCATCAAAGGTTTAACTTGTTCGTTAAGAGCTATTTTCGTTGCTTTGTATGTTTAATCTCACTCAGGTTAACAAAGTCATATTATGTTAGTTATGTTGCATTTAGTATGCGAAGTCAATTTGTTTGGAAAAGTATTTTTGCATGTATTTATATGTCATAGGCAAGTTTGTTTACCCCCTAATAAGGCATACCGCGAGCTTAAGTTATAGAAAATGATAAACACTCTTAGGATTGACCAAGTTCAAACGTTAAATACACATTTTAGGGGACGATTAAAACGATAAATAAGGTACGAATAAAACATGGTTCATAAAATTTAGAATTAGGAGCCCTCCTTCTAGCGCAAGTGGCGAGATGAGGTGGTATCGTGAAAGGAAGAAAGGTGTGTGTTCTTTGGTAATTCTGCTTGAAGAAGAGAGAAGGAGAGTCGTGAAATCAGATAGGGAAGGGTTATTATGTTGAAAAGGGGGAATTCAAAACGGAAAAGTTTCTTCACCGTTGATGCCATGCCACGTGTATGCACCATAATTAGTATGGTGAGGCGTCTTCTCAAAAGACGCTTCGGAAATCGTGTGCCAGCTACCTTTTGAGGCAAATGTTTTGTCAAAACAGGTGCATATAAGCCTTTTCACCCCACCAAGCTCGGCTCGAGGCTGGGGGACTGTGTAATGGTCGGACATCGAGCCCCGAGCACTTAAGTGTTTTATCTTGGCTGGTCAGGTCAATACGGGGGAAATACTTAGCTCGATCTAAGATAAATGGTAAGTCCAATGATACATCAAGAGGTTGTCCCAAACAGGTGGCAACCCATATGAAAAAGATAATTAAAGTACAAACAACAAAAAGAATAAATGAATTAGCTAGGCACGGATATTACTCTGAGATTTAATGAGAATAAACAGTTAGAGATAATGCTCTACCACCCCAAAAATAAATGGGAATTATTAAAAGAATATTTTTATATTGTTAAACTCATGAAAGGAGGTCTATGAATACTATAAAAGGGGCTTGAGACCCTAAGAAAGGTAAGTTTAAATCTCGAGAGATTACACTCATACAGTTATTTTGTATTCAAATTCTTATAGTTATATGCTCTCATTGACTTGATCGTCACAATGTAATCAAGAGGTGAAACTCCTCTCACTGTGAATTTATTAGTATCTCAAAGCAGCACCGACAAAAAAGAAAAGTCAGCCCAAAATCCATCAACAAAGTCTGATCCAAGTTTAGGGTTTAGAGTGAGTCGGTATGAGAACATATACAAATTATATTATTTTTATGTGTGAATGTTTAAAATAAATATTAACTATTGGATTTTTTTATGAATTATTAGTATTAAAACACATCTGTTATATAGATTTGTTTTAACAATCATATAATTTTCTCAATTAATTGTCTGATTTTAATTCTTAATTATCTATGTATGACTTATCATTTTAAAATTTCACTTTTTTTAATATCGTCAGGCTAATCGTTCTCAAATAAAAAAATCATCCTGATGAGATACATTCTAGTATAACCTGAAATTTCCATAGTAAGAGAAAAATATAGGTTCTTTTTCCCTTTCCATATCCATCAAAAAGCCGTAGCCGCCGGAGGAATGTATTTTGGATTATGAAGTTCTCGTTCTTAACAACATTCTTTAATTAGATAGTTGAAATCGATAATTAATTTAACCATTTTCTTTAATGGTCAACTAATTGTGAATAATAATTTTTTTTCAAAAGCATATGAAAAAAAGGCACAGACGGAGCTGATTAAAACAATAAAGAAGCAACCGATTACTCTGGGCAAAATTAAATTAAACGTAAGACTTTCACAATTAAAGATTCTTAGACACTCTTCTTTTCTCTCACTTGCATTCTACAACTTTATTTAATAATAAAATATCATATTTAATTAATAAAAATAAAAATTTGAAATAAAATAATAATATATCTTGTTATAAAATTGTACCTGTATAGGCTGAGAGGTTCAAATAGTACCTGTGACTGGATGTACAACTACGATTGATGTATCGATGTTTTTCAATTTTTTTCAAACCTCATTCCTTCAATGTTGATGCTCGGTCGGGTGGGGGTACCTGCAAATTACACTTCTACGCTCAAGTTAGTGGTTTAGTTTGGTGTATTAAAGCATAATGTAAAAAAACATACCTTACTCCTTCACAAAGGGATCTATTTATAGTGTTTGGTTTATGGGTCTTGACCCTTGTGGGCTGAATATCGCTTGTCAACTGACATGCGATATCGGTTCCTTAATACTAGGAATGTATATCAGTTTAATTAGTTTTATCTGTTATGTTGGAGATATTTTCCGTATATTTCAGAGTGTAAGTTGACTCATTCAACGCCATCATAATTGTTGTTATTTGCTTATTCATTATGTACCTTTGTGCTATTTGACTCAGTCGGTAGGCTGTCATACCGAAACTGGTTCGTCTGATATTGACCGGTACCCTTGTCCCCTAGACTCGAAAAAATTTAGTTTTAAAGAGTCGAAAATTGACCGTTGGAGTTCCCAAAGTGAGATGTGACTGTTAGAAGCATTAAATGCCTGACAGAGATTTGATGTTTACTTTTTAGAATAAAACCGCCATTTGAATAGGCACAGTTTAGCTAAATAGATCAAATGGTTGAGATTGTGTGTCGCTTTGTATGCTGAGTGACATGAGTCGTTGGATGGATATGGATCAAACCGTTCTGAGTCGTATGCACGATAATCTCTCTCTTCCTTAACTCTCTATAAATAGGACTGCATTTGATTGAGGAAAGGTTTACGCTTTCGTTGTTGCTCATAAGGTTTACTACGTGTGCTCTGAGTGAGTCTGTTCACTTACTTTCACTCTCGTACAATATTCAGGTTAGTCATGTCCTCCTCTTCTGAATCTTCTAATAATGTTGTAGAAATAGAGTCATCAAATGCTACTCGTACCAGATCTAGTAGTGCGAGAGATGTTAGTGGCTCGGATGGCTCTCAATCAGACAGTACGAGTTACGAGTGAGTCTCCATGTCTTGGTCGATCGTAGTATCTTTTCTGCCCCTCTAGGTGGATATTGATCCCTCTGTGGAGATCGATATGTTCTGGTATCGGTCTTGATGAATTTTTGAAAGTGACCGGCTTGAATGAGTTCTTTTATTTTATCTTTTAATGCTTGGCATCCTTCGGTCGTATGGCCGTAGTTGCGATGATATTGGCAATGTTTAGATGTATCTGCATTCCTTGGTGTTTGCGATTGCTTCAAGGTCGGGATTAGCTCAACCTGCAATGCCTCGTGCAAAACTCGTCCCCTTGGGATAGTCAAATGTGTGTAATTAAGAAATCGGGGTCCCCGATTTTCTGTGAAACGGTCGGACCGACTTGGTGGAGGTCGATTGCCTTTGTCCTTTTCTTTCTCTTTCCCTTTGTTCGTGCCTTCTGATTAACGACTCCTATGATAGTCAATATGTTCCTCTATCTACATGAATTTGGTTGCGCGGTTCCTCTACTCATACATGTTTCTTGTTTCATGTTGAGGAAAGACATGGATGAGGTATGATGTGGTTGGCTTGCTGCGTATTGTGTAATGAAATTCATTGTGAGGACTTTGAAGTTTTCCACAGAGTTGGGAGGGAATTCAGTGAACCAATCGAGCGGTCCCTCTTGGAGGGAAGTTGGAAAGACCTTACACCATACTACTTTGTTGGTTGTGTATAAGGTCATCTGTGTTTTGAAGACATTCAGGTGCTTGTCTGGGTCGGTGGAACCATCATAGAGTTTGATAGTTAATCCCTTCCACTTTGGAGGGAGTGGTGTGTCGATTATATCGTCTGTGAATGGATGTCCTCAGGGGTCTTCCTCTTCATCCGGGAGAGGAATGTTTCAAGAACTTTAATGAGTTTGATGGGTTTGATGGGTTTGAGGAGCTGGATGGGTTTGAGGGGCAGTCGGTGGTGCTTTGGATTGTTCTTCTCGTTCATGCCCATCAAGTCGTTGCGGTAGATATTTATTCATCTCCTCTTCATATCGACGTCGATCCTCCTCATTGCGTAACTGGTTTGCAATGCCCTTTTGTCGTAACTCCTCCATTTGTGTTTGGAGGGTCTGAATCATAACTATTTGTTCATCCGCCATACGGTCGTTATTAGCATTTGACACCATTGTTGTCGGTTGTTACTTGCTGCTGAAAGTTGAATACCACCTCGGCCCCTGTATAGGCCGAGGGGCCCATATAGTACTTGTGACTGGATGTACAACTGTTTACGTGTCGATGATCTCCCAATTCTTTCAAGCTTCCTTCCTCCAATGTTAATACTCGGTCGGGGGGTACTTGTGAATTACACTCTGACGCTCAAGTCAGTGTTATGGTTTAGGTGTATTCTAGCAGAATGTAAAAAAGTTACCTTACTCCTTCACTGCAGGCTCTATTTATAGTGTTTGGTTTATGGACCTTGACCATTGTGATCCGAATATCGATTGTCAACTGACATGTATAATGGTTCCTTAATACTAGGAATATATATCAATTTTATCTATTATGTTGAAAATATTTTTTGTTGAAATATAAATTGACTCATTCAATATCATGATCGTAATTGCGATTACTTATTTATTATGTATCTTTGTACTAAATTGGTAATGTGAAACTATCATAAGTCTTTATCTTGTCTCGAGACTCAACACTCATACACCCTAAATTAAATCACCCAACCAAAAGAAAAAAAAGTCAATAAGTCCACCACAACTTTAGAAATGATATTCGTTAGTGTATTTTTTTATATTATAATTCAGTTCGTAATATCCTGGTACTATAATTAAATAGATTGGCTGTTATATCAAAAATATTACTTTCAAGATGGTAGAAACTGTATTTATTTTATTTTAATAAAAATAGCAATGAAAAAGATAAAAAAAGAACAAATAAAATTATTGAAATGACATAAATAAATTAAAATATTATATTATAAAAGCATTAATTTAGCATAATCATATTACAAAATAATCCGACGTTATATAACAATAATAATAACATTATATGCTATACAATGATTAAAAATAAATTGGACTATGTTATTTATATGTTTATATACGCTAATAATATGTTTCCTGTTACAGATTTTCTCAGTCTGTTTAACTAGAGATGAATCCAAATTAGAAATAATCCCGCAAGACCTGTATTGTGATCACTAGGTGATTTTTTTTTTCCAAACAAATATGATTAATCGGTTAAATTTGTCAAATATTTTTAAAATTTAAATAAACTTTTTTATCATGATGCAGAGTGATACCGACATAAAAATATTTTTATAAAAAAAAAACTTTTTTATTTTATCTTTATGTGATTACTATATATCCCTAGCATCGTAGCATATTTGATTTTGTATTTTTATTCTAAAAATACTATACATTATTTTTGAAATTATTATTTTTAAAATGTTTTAGCTGTAAAATGTTTGAATTAATTTTCAAAATACTAAACTAAAAAGATGAATTTAAGTTTTGAAAGATCAAATTAATGTTTAGTTCAAATTTAAGTAAGTAAAAACATGATTTGAGGTAATTTCTTATTTATTTAAGATAATTTTGTTCAAAAATTATTAACCATTAAATCAAATGTTGAAATTAATTATCGATTTCAACTATTGGTCAACTAAGAGAACTTCCTATAGTTGTTGTCCACTACTATTAAACAAAATAGAATGTATCAACCTCCACTACGTCGCAATTTCCTCGGGCCGCCACGAGTTTATTCTCAGAAGTGAAAATTCTTGTTGACACCACAATAAAAAAAAACATATATTTGACATTGTTTATAATAATATAATAATATTTTTAAATTAAAAATAAAAATATAGTAATTTATTATGGTGTGAAGTGTATGTTTTCCACGGTTGAATGTGTTAACTTTTTTTCAAAATCTCATTCATACTTCTTAAATTTACATAAATGAAAATAATTTAATAATCATTTTATGATATAAATGGTCAAGTGTTTTTAAGCACATAAGCTGTGTATTATTTGAGTATATCAGAAAAAGAAGAATTAACTCGTTTCTCTCGCATCTCTCGTGTTTTTAATCATATTTATAATTTGACATACAGTACATCATTAGAATTGAGCTTCATGTAGATTAAAAGTTTTGAGCACCGACTTGTTGATATCCTTAGGTATCATTTACCTTCTCTTAACATGTAAATATAAATTATTATTTTAGTAGGGTGTATAGGTAATATATTAACATGGTATTAAAAGGATATTTCCCTTTCATGAATCAACGGAATAAGCCTGGCGATAAAAATAAAGAGAGGTGCAAATGGTGTTGAATTTGAATTCCTGATATTAATTCAAAGAAAGGAATTGTTTAAGGCAGCGTGGGTGTTATAAATAGTTTGTGTAGGAAGTTGAAAGCTCACATCGAGTGGAATCTCAGAGAGACGAATTGGTAGTGACAGTAATCGAGTCTTGAGTCATGGCCAAGTCCACCTTCTTCCTTTGCCTTAACCTCTGCTTACTTATCTCTGCGGTCACCGCCAGTTACTATCAATCTCTGACCCCAACGCTGATGGGTTTCCGGGAGGACAAGTTCACCCACCTTCACTTCTTCTTCCACGACGTGGTCACGGGGCCCAACCCCAGCATGGTCATTGTGGCCGAGCCCAACGGAAAAGCCAAGGACGCCCTTCCCTTCGGAACCGTTGTGGCCATGGACGACCCCTTGACGGCGGGACCCGAACCCGACTCCAAACTGGTGGGGAAGGCGCAGGGGATTTACACTTCCATATCGCAGGCGGAAATGGGGCTCATGATGGTCATGACCATGGCCTTCACCGACGGAGAATTCAACGGCAGCACCATCAGCGTCTTGGCCAGAAACATGATCATGAGCGAACCTGTGAGGGAAATGGCCATTGTTGGCGGCACTGGGGCTTTTCGCTTCGCTCGTGGCTATGCTCAGGCCAAGTTTCACTCCGTCGATTTCTCCAAAGGCGATGCCATCGTGGAATACGACGTTTTCGTCAACCACTATTAACTTCTAATCCAAAATATAATTATTATTATTATTATTCACCCTTTTGTTTGGCTTTGCTTAGTAATTCACCCCACCCCACTCCACGACAACACTCGAATCTCTATCCTTCTCTGTGCCTATGTCACCTGTTGTTACTTTAACTTCTTTCTTGTTCACATATTGATATTGACATTGGTATTGGATCTTCTCAATGCGTCATTTTCAAACAAATTCAGACATAAATATATGTTGAAGGTTCATGTTTCTACAAATACTGTCATGTGTTTCATGTTGCCTTTTAGATATTATTAATGTTAAGTCACCTCCGCAATAAATACAATCAAACTTTATTTTCTCACCCAAAACATTAGCGTTTTTTTAAAGATATTAAAAAAAAATATGAATACAGAAATGAAAAAATTAATTTTTATAATTCTTCTAACACACATAAAATTAATTTTAAGTCTTAGTCGGTGTGGGATCTCCTGATAATAAAAAATATATAATATATATTTTAAATATAAAAATGCATAGAGGAACGTTGAAAATTATAAAAACTTAACTATTTAATTTTTTTCATATGAAAATGTATTTTTTGATAAATTTGAAAGCTGTATGAAGACACCACGGGCGAATCATTGTTTAAATACTCCAATCAGTCAAATATGAACATTTTACTTTATTTTATTATTTTTTTAAGTTTCTCTTTTAAAAACTCTATTTACTCTATTTATTTTTCTATCTTTAAATTTTTTGCCTATTTAAAATTTTAGTAAAAAATAAAATTGATTTAAATTCACTTCTTTATATGTTGTATGAAATATTAAAGTAATATATATGACATATATAAATAACTAAAATTATATATTGAGCAACAGTCATATAACAATTTAATTTAAGTGTTGTAATTTATTTTTAATCTTTAATACTGATAATTTAAATAATACTTTATAGTCATTAGTTTTCTTTATAAAGAAAAATACTTTGCTTATATTCATGTATAGAGAGATCAGTTAATGTGATTCTTCAGATGTTTGACCAGACACATTCATGGCTGGCGGCTGGACTAATAAATAGAGAAGCATACGTGGCAAATGAACAAGGATTCCTAAGTCAGCCACATCCATCACCTGAAAGTTCCTATATCACTAATATATATTATCTTCTCTAAAATGTTATTTAAGAAAAGTTATACTTTTACATCTTTTGAATAAAAAAACTATTTTTTTAATCAGCAACTTCATTTAATAATGTAATCATATACATTAATAATTTAAATTAAAGAATAAAAAATATAATTAAAATACTAATTTACTTAATTGTTAAGCAAATTGTTTATATAATAAATAGGTATTCAAAGTCATGTTGTAAAAGTCACATTATTTATTGGATTGGTAGAGATAATTTTAAACAAAATTATTTCATTTTGTTTAGCGGTAGTCAGGTGAAATTCTATAAATAAAGATAAATACAGAAGATTAAGTCAATAAAATTATAAGTACTCTAATATGATAATTGCATTAATCATTTAAGTAATAATATAAATTTTCGAGTTTATTGAATTGAATTATGTGTTATACATTTCTTCGTTAATCTTATTTATATTTTAAGGTTCCAAAAAGCAATGAATTGTGTTATTCTTTTTCACTTTTCTAACTATTTTATTTTTCAAAAAAATTAATGGAAATTAATTTGTATAGTTAAGATGCTAGAAAATTTATATCAACCGAAAACCTTAAGTAATTTTGCTGTACAAAGTGAAGTACAAATATAAATTGTAAAATGATTTACATGATCATAAAAATAAAATTAATATAAATTTTGAAATAGTAAAGTTGTGGTATTGCGCAGGAGATATGCTTCAAATATTTCTTCGAAATACATTTTTATTTTAAAAATATTAGAAAATAAATTTAAAGTACAAGTGATATATTTTAAACGACACTTGAATATTTTATTATTAAAATAAAAAATATAAATAGAAAAATCAATTATTCAGGTTTCATTTTAAAAGAATCACTATCTCTATAATTTTTTTTTTCTTTCTCTACATTCTCTCGAACTTTCTGGACATCTTTGTCATAAAATGATCTGTCATTGGATTCCTGGTAGCGAATAATTTAAGAATGTCCAGTTTTAGATAAAGTAAGTTCAGCTCCTTTATCCTTTGAGTCAGTTTTGATCTGATCAAGTTTGCCTTTAGTATAAGTCTTTGCATGTGATGCATTTAGCTTTAGAACTGTCTTTGTTAGCTTAGGGTCTCAATGATATAGTTAGATTTTTTATCAGGACTCTATGGTGCAGGTTAAGCTACCATTGAACATTTATAAGATTGGAGCTCTTAGTAAGCATCTGCTCAAACTCACGTAAGGGAAACTAGTTTTAATTTTCAATAGAATCCTAAGTTAGAAGATCTGGATGTAGGGGCGACGTGGTCACCAGTTTCAAAATTCCTTGCAAGATTTTTTGCTTTTGACTAAAGTAGTGTATTGAATTAAATTAAATGTCATATTGTTGATTTTATATAGTATATGTTGAATTTGATATGGATAAGTTATTGAATGTGTTTTGATTGAGATTGGAAGTGTTTGAATGAGTTTAATTGTATTATGATATAATTGAAATGTAATAATTTGTAAGTATTGGTTATTTGATTATGAATTACTTTGATTTAGAGATGTTGAATATATATAGATGGTATTACAAATTTATATATTAGCTTTATTAGAATTACTATCCAACTCTGAGCAAGAAATTGTCATTATTTTTGGTTTAATATGTTTGAGTAAGAAAATAATTTGTCCAAAAATTTAAATTTTAATAGTTTTATGTAATTTTAATTTGTATTCTTAAGAAAAATATTTTCGCTCAAGCTAGCTTGAGACAAAGAGTTTCATACCCATTTTCGTTCAATCGAAAATATGTTAAATTTTGGGGTACTCAAGTTGATTTTTGCTCAAGCGATGAGATTTTCGCTCAAGCGAGCTCATTTCTCTTAAACTAGATAATTTTCGCTCAAGCTAGCCTAAAAAAATCTAAAAACTGGAATTTTTATCTATGCTTTTATAAGGTTGGTTTATTTTTGTTTTATAGTTTTTAACTATAGCTTATGTAAAATTTTATGTTATGTATATTTAATTAAAAAATCCTTTAATTAGATATTTTGGTGATTCTTGGATGAATTTGTGTGTGTTTTGAAATTCTAAGCTTTATTTTGATTTAATTGTATGATTTTGGATATTGTGAGATGTGGAATATGAATCTTAATTAAGACATAGTATTTTCAGGAAAGAAAATACCGTATTAAGATTTTTTAGGATGTGCATTGACTAGGGATTCGTCTAGAAGGAGATATTGTAACTCTCCTAATATATGAGAATCATATAGACGAAGATTATCATGTGTTAAGAGTTGAAGAAAGTTCATATGATTTTGTCTGCATTTTGAAATATAATATGATCTTTTAAGTCGTATGAATTAACCTTGTCATACTAGGTGATATGATATTGAGATTATTTATGCGCATAGCTATTTGGGATTCACAGTGAGGTAGTATAATAGGTGCACATCTATGAGTCTAAATGAATGCACGAGTCTTATGAAAATAGAGTCAAGTGTTTAAGTATATGGGCCAATAGAAGTCTAACATGAGTAATGTAAATGATGAATTATGATAAACACTTGATGATTTTGAGAAAATGTATGAGAGTTGATGACTTAATATTTGTTAATTGAAATTATATAACAATTTTTTGTATAGCTAGCTTACCCTCTTGTTTGTTGTGTTTTGTTTTGTTTATCTATGATGATTGCATATTTTACATAAAACATATGACACTGCATGTGAGAGAGCTTCCTAGTGAGCTAAAAGAATATATATATATATATATATATATATATATATATATATTGTTTTGTAGTACTTTGTTTGTTTGATGTTTGTAAATATTAATTTACTAAAAAAAGAAATACTTGTAAATTAAGAGATTAAAACATATATATCTTGGACCGTGAATGTATTGTTGAATGACTAAGTAGTTTTATGCATGGAAAAAAATAATTTTCATAATATTGATAATAAAAAATATATAATATTTTAAAATATAAAAATGCAGTTGTAAATTATAAAAATTTAACTATTTAATTTTTTTCATATGAAAATGTATTTTTCTAAAAAACATATAAAAATAATAATATTATTATTATATCAACCTCATCGGTTGAAATAACATTATTAGAGTTAATCACCATATTTAAAATATTGTTTCAACTTAAAATTTCGTTATAATTTTGTTTTTAATATATATATATATATAAAATAAGAAAAAAATTATATAAATTACCATTAATATTTTTTACTAAATTGTGACGTTTAGGTGTATTGGAACAATTATTTTTATCAAATTATATAAAGACATGTATATAGATTGTCTTGAAAACAGAAATCACCACAAAATTATTTTAACGGTGAAAGTTTAAATACGTTGGGCAAAATTTTCGATATTTATACATTAGAGGATACAGTTATAAGATTCTGCAACTTTGGAGGTCAAACTCTAATAAAAAATAGAATATATGCAGTTGTTTGGTTTAGATAAATTTGAAAGCTGTATGAAGACGCCACGGGCGAATCATTGTTTAAATACTCCAATCAGTCAAATATGAACATTTTACTTTTTGTTTTAAGTTTCTCTTTTCAAAAGTCTATTCACTCTATTTATTTTTCTATCTTTAAATCTTTTACGTATTTTAAATTTTAGTAAAAAATAAAATTTATTTAAATTCACTTCTTTATATGTTGTATGAAATGTTAAAGTAATGTATATGACATATATAAATAACTAAAATTATATATTGAGCAACAGTCATATAACAATTTAATTTAAGTGTAGTAATTTTTTTTAATCTACAATACTGATAATTTAAATAATACTTTATAGTCATTAGTCTTCTTTATAAAAATAATAATAATAAAATATTTTAATTATATTTATGTATAAAGAGATCTGTTAATGTGATTCTTCCGATGTTTGACCAGACACATTCATAGCTGGGGGCTGGACTAATAAATAGTAAGTCGTGGAATTGTGCGGGAGACATGCTTCAAATAATTCTTCGAAATACATTTTTATTTTAAGAATATTAGAAAATAATTTTAGAATAGAAGTAATATATTTTAAACAACACCTAAATATTTTATTATTAAAATAAAAAAATATAAATAGAAAAATCAATTCTTCAGGATTTATTTTAAAATAATCATTATCTCTCTAAATTTTTCTTTTTTTACCTTTCTCTACCTTCTATCGAACTTTTTGGACATCTTTGTCATCAAAATGACGATTAGAGTCCGCCATTGAATTCCTGGTAGCGAATAATTCAAGATTGTCCGATCAAAGTTTTAGATAAAGTAAGTTCACTTTTGCTTCTTTTTTCTTTGAGTAAGTTTTGATATGATCAAGTTTGCCTTTAGTATAAGTCTTTGCATGTGATGTGTTTAACTTCAGAACGGTCTCTGTTAGCTTAAGGTCCTAGTGATATAGTTAGATTTTTTTTATCAGGACTCTATGGTACAAGTTAAGCTACCATTAAGCATTTATAGAATTGGAGCTCTTAGTAGGGGCGACATGGTCACCAGTTTCAAAATCTCCTTGCACGATTTTTTGTTTTTGAGTAAAGTAGTGTATTAAATGAAATTAAATGTGCAATTGTTGATTTTGTATAGTATATCTTGAATTTGATATGGATAAGTTATTGAATATGTTTTGATTGAGATTGGAAGTGTTTGAATGAGTTTAAGTGTATTATGATATAATTGAAATGTACGAATTTGTAAGTATTGGTTATTTGATTATGAATTACTTTGATTTAGAGATGTTGAATATATATATATATATATATATATATATATATATATATAGTATTACAAATTTACATATTAGCTTTATTAGAATTACTATCCAACTATGAGCAGGAAGTTGTCATTACTTTTGGTTAATATGTTTGAGTATGAAAATAATTTGTCGAAAAACTTAAATTTTAACAGTTTTATACAATTTTAATTTGTATGCTTGAGTGAAATATTTTCACTCAAGATAGCATGAGACAATGAGTTCCATACCCATTTTCGCTCAAGCAAGAGGGAATCTTGCTCAAGCAAAAAGGGGTAAATTTTGGGGTGCTCTCAAGTTGATTTTTGCTCAAGCGATGAGATTTTTACTCAAGCGAGCTCATTCTTGCTTAAACTAGATAATTTTCGCTCAAGCTAGCCTAAAAAAAACTAAAAACTGGAATTTTTATCTTTGCTTTTAAAAGGTTGGTTTATTTTTGTTTTGTAGTTTTTAACTATAGGTTTTGTAAAATTTTATGTTATATATATTTGATTGAAAAATCCTTTAATTAGATATTTTGGTGATTCTTGGATGAAATTTTGTGAGTTTTGAAATTCTAAGCTTTGGTCTGATTTAATTGTGTGATTTTGGATATTGTGAGATGTGGAATATGAATCTTAATCAAGACATAGTATTTTCAGGAAAGAAAATACCGTGTTAAGATTTTTTAGGATGTGCATTGACTAGGGATTCGTCTAGAAGGATATATTGTGACTCTCCTAATATATTGGAATTATATAGATGAAGATTATCACGTGTTGAGAGTCGATGAAGGTTCGTATGATTTTGTCTGCGGTTTGAAATATAATCTGGTCTTTTTTGTCATATGAATTAACCTTGTCATACTAGGTGATATGATATTGAGATTATTTATGCGCATAGCTGTGTGAATTCATAGTGTGGTAGTATAACAGGTGCAGATCTCTGAGTATAAGTCAATGAACGAGTCTTTCTAAAGTAGAGTCAAGTGTCTAAGTAGAAGTCTGACATGAGTAATGTGAATGATGAATTATGATAGACACTTTATGATTTTGAGAAAATGTATGAGAGTTGATGACTTTATGTTTGTTAATTGAAATTGAAATTATATAGAATTTTTTTTATAGCTAGCTTACCCTGTTGTTTTTTGTATTTTGTTTTCTTTATCTATGATGATTGTGTATTTTACACAGAGCAGATGAGGTTGCATGTGAGAGAGCGTTTTAGTGAGCAGAAATAATATATATTTTTGTTTTTTATTACTTGTTTGATGTTTGTAAATATTAATTTCCTAAGAAGAGAGATGTATTTTGAAGTACTATACACATGATATATGTATATATGTAAATATTTATGTTGAAAATTCATGCATATTATATTATTATATGTGGGTAAAATAGGGATGTTACATTTATCTCTTCCTTTTTATTCTTCAATTTGTTCTCTTTGTAGTGTAGGTCAATCACTACTACTAAAATAGAAAAAAATAATGATTTATTATAATTGGTGTAGTCCATCTATCATAATAAATGATGTGGTAACATTTTCATAATAAATATCAAATTTATAATGCGATTTAAAATTAGAAGTTATATAGTAAATATTTAATATGTTAATCTAGTGTAGAACTAGTAAAGTAATTATGTCAGATTTAGATTCTTCTGACATAGTAATAGTGTTTTTCACACTTGCTACTTTGAAATTTGTAGGCATGATTTGTTTTTCATAGGTGCTTCATTCTTATCATTCTTCATGGTTGTGGTTATCCTTTGTGGTTATGGCCGAGCTTTGTCTCGTAACTGTGGTCGTGCTCAAGAAATTGGAGGCGTGGATGCAAGGGAGGATGCAACAGAGGAAGTGGAGCAAAAATATTGTTTTCTCGATGGGGAAGAGATCCACGATTGATTCCAAAAGCTTACGTTGCTTGGATCTAGAGTTGAAATCTCCGGGGTTTAGATTATTTTGAAAGTTTTCTCTCTAATGGAAAAACTTAATGTTGTCTAATTTTTTCTATCACTTGATTTTTAGAGAAACTTGATGTTAATAATGTTTTTCTACATGGTGACTTGTAAAAAATGGTGTATATGATTCCACCACCAAGTTTACATCTTAATAATCCACAACAAGTTTGCAAATTGTAAAAGTCTCTCTAAGGTTATAAATAAGCTGATTTTTAGAGAAACTTGATGTTAATAATGTTTTTCTTTATGGTGGCTTGTAAAAAATTATGTATATGATTCCACCACCAAGTTTACATCTTAATATTGCAAATTGTAAAAGTCTCTCTAAGGTTCGAAGTAAACTATTAGAGAATGAAATTCCAAATTTACTTCCACTCTTACATTGTTGGACTTTGTTCAAAGTACTTTTGATTACTTTTTGTTTGAAAAGATTATAGGTTCCTTTTTGCTTTCCCTTATTGTGTACATTGATGATGTGATACTCAAAAGAATGTATTAGAATTGAATGCTATTAAAATAATCTTAATACTAGTTTTGGGATCAACGACCTTGTTTCTCTTTACTATTTCTTAATATTGTGCTCTTTCCTTCTATTAATGGTATGCTTCTTAACTAAAAAAAGTATTATCTTGATTTATTCTCTTAGAGTGGCATGTTAGCTTGCTTCATCTTCTCTGAATTCATCTTGCACATTAATGAAGGAGAATTGTTGTATAATCACTTTTGAGTATAAAAGAATTATAGGATGTTTTCTTTATTTAACTAATACTTATTCATAAATTTGTTTTGTTTTACAATACTTGAGTAAATAGGTTTCTCCACCAAGATAACCTCACATGCAACTTGTTCATCATGCTCTCTAATATTTAAAAGAATCTCTATATATTGACTTATTTTTCTCTTTACACAACAAAGTTAACATTCAAGCTTTTTCATATTCCAACTCAACTTATTGTCATGATATTAAATAGGAATGGCAAAGAGGGTCGACCCGTCCTGCATAGGCCCGCCCTACGTAATGAACGCGGACGAGATTCTCTATCATGCCCTGCATAAGGGATAGCCTGTGGGTTTGTGTGCCGGCCCGAATTTGTTTTTTTTTTAAAAAAAAAAATTAATGAAAATGTTTTTTTACTTTTTGCTCTTGAAAAATTGTCAAATAGAACCTATATTTGCTACTATCAAACATCAATATTTTTTTCTTCCATTTCAAACATAGTTAAACATCCATAATTCAATTAAGATAAAAAATCAAATATTAATATTCTTCCATTTCAAAAACATTAAAAATAGTTAATTCAAAAGCATTAAACATAAAAACCACTACAATAAACATAGTTAATTCAAAAACATTAATATTCTTCCATTTCAATAACATTGGATGCAGCCTTAAAAGAACTTTCATCCAACTTTTCATAATTATAATCTTCCCCGTCATCTGTATACATTAAAACAATGACAATGAATTAATTAATTTTTCATAAAAATAATACAATAAAAATAAAGTGTGCAGCGTTGGAATGAATGAATATGAATGGAAAAGGAAAACCTTTTATTTTTCAATCCAACTTGCCACTACCAAGTCAACACACAACTTTTAGGCCAGTCCGTCCCGCCCCATTGTTGGCTCGTACGGGCTACGAGTTATGTGGGGGCAGACTAAAACGGGTCAGCGGGTTGAAAAGCTGAGTCTGCCCCGCATTTTTTACTAGCGGGTTGAAAAGCTGAGTTTGCCTCGCATTTTTTACTAGCGGGTCGCAGGCCAGCCTGCATGATCCGCCTCACTTTGCCATCCCTAATATTAGATGTATAACATTCTTTTGTTCTTTTCCACTTTTTTATAATTTTGAATTTCACATAAAGAACTTGATAAATCTTGATTTGTTCTATCATTAGATATTGTTTTTTAATTACTTTGGTTTCTTTGAAAGTCAGGAAGCAAACTAGATAAACACAAAATAAACATAGGTTTTATAGATTTGATGTTATTATCTTATGGCAATTATGTACTTGAGAATTTTACCTGTTAATAATTAGACAGAAAATATAATATTGTAAAAAATGTAAATTAGATAACTAATGGAATTTTTTTTAACAAGTTATTAATCAATAATAGGATTTTTCACAAAATCACTAAATAATAATTAATTTTAGAGATAAAAAATAATTAGTTACTATATTCACTAAGTTAAGTATTATTATAAATTAAAAAATTATTAGTATCTAAAATAATTTTTATTATTAATAAAAAATTATAAAGTCATTTTTAAATTGACATCTAGCATTATTTACTAACTAGTTAAATTAGTAACTATAAAGACTAATTTAGAATCTAAAATAATTAATAGTTGTGATATTTAAAAGTTAATTTAAATTTTTTATTAATAATAAAAATTATTTTAATATCAATAATTTTTAATTTATAAAATTGTAACATCCCTATATTTTACCACATCTAGTAACCAAAATCTGCAATGTATATATATACATTCCTACAATGTTTCAAATTATATATCCCTTTTCATAGGAATTTTAAATATATACATAAGATTAAAACAAAATATCCAAAATAAAATAAACATTTTCATCCTCTAGCTTCTCATTGAGGAGTTATATCACCTAAAACATCATATGCTCCCGTGTAAATACACGATCATCACAAATTAAAGAAAATAACCACAAAATAAAGCAAAGGGTAAACTAGCTATTTTTTAAAAAACTTATAAATATAATTTTAAATATTCACATAAAGCCATCAATTCTCATGCATTTCCACATAATCATCAAGTGTCTATCGAAATTTCACAATTCATCTTTCTCATGTCAAACTTCTACTGACTCATAACACATAAACACTTGACTTTACTTTCGGAAGACTCGTGTATTGAAATTAGAATCATGAGACATGCACCTATCATACTACTCGTTGTGAATCCACACAGCCATGCGCATAAACATCTCAATATCTCATCATCTCGTATGACAAGGTAAATTCATAAGACCTCAAAGACCATATTATATTTCAAACCGCAAACAAAGTCATATGAACCTCCATCGACTCTCACCAACTGAATAACTTCATCTATGTGATTCCTTTATATCAGTAGAGTCAGGATGTTTCATTACGGGTCTGACAAATCAATACACCTAAACAACAATCTCAACACGGTATTTCCTTTCCTGAAAATACTATGTCTTAATCACACTTTCACACCATTCCATATCTCATGTAACACATCAATGCACCATTCAATCACATCATATTTTAAACTTTTCTAAACAATCCAAATAAAATTCACTGAAACACGTAACTAAGTTCCTTTAATCATAGTTTTAAATAAAATTTAGATTTTTTCACTTAAAAACAATATGCAATAATAAACTAAGATTTCAAAATAAAAAATAAAAAGTTATTTTTTTTACCAGAGAGTCTAGCTTGAGCGAGAAGCGCAAATTCTCTGGCTTGAGCGAGATTCAACTTGAAAACACCTAAAATTTCATCCTAGGACTCGCCTGAGCGAGATTCCTTCTCAGTTGAGCAAGAAGGTGTTGGAAAAAAGGGTAATTTTCCCACTAAAACAGAACCCTAACAGAGCTACCCGACAAATAATATTGAATAAATAAAGCGGAATAATAAAAGAGATAAAGAGGAAAAAACACACTCGAAAAGTGTTAACGGAGTTCGGCCTGTTTAGCCTAATCTCCGAGCACAGCTGAAATAGCCCGCTTTTATTATTATGGGAGAAGATATTACAAATTGGGATATATAACAGTGAAAGAGGAGAGTTTAATTTATAACCCTCAAACCTCCTTCCCAAACAATGAACCACCGATGTGAGACTTGGGATTAAGCCAAAATCAACAAATCTCCACCTTAGCTTAATTTCAAGTCCCACCTAAAACAAATCTTCTCAAAACATAACAAAAACAAACTTTGCAGTGCTTCAAATTTGCGCCTTCAGGCGCCAACTTCAAATGTGCAAGATATTAACCAAGTCTAAACAATGTTCAAACTTGGTCCTTGTAATCACCTTGGTGAGCATATCTGCAGGATTCTCCGTAGTGTGAATCTTCTAGAGAACAATCTCCTCTTATTCGAGAATCTCACGCACAAAGTGATAACGAACATCAATGTGCTTCGTCCGTGCATGAAAGACTTGATTCTTTGCTAAATGAATAGCACTCTGACTGTCAGAATATAACTCAAGTTGTTTCTG
>Ga0123342_1004086_pt1 | contig 22707 bp, 11 predicted proteins | sample Turbeawhitnodule_FD_89960 | JGI IMG/M metagenome (GOLD analysis project Ga0123342, IMG submission 89960) | Root nodule microbial communities of legume samples collected from Mexico - Turtle bean Mexico white nodule | ecosystem: Host-associated > Plants > Roots > Nodule | place: Mexico: Nepantla... | reverse complement strand
TTTATTATTATTATTATTTATTTATATTTATAATTTATTATATATAATATGATTAATTATGTTATTTTATAATAATTATTTTTTTACAATTTTGATTATATTTTTTATATTTAAATTACAATTTTATTTTAAATAAAAATAAAAATAATTTAAGTTAAGTTAAAAATAAAAAGAGTAAGAAAATAAATTATAATTAATTAAATAAATAAATATATATTTATTTAGTTAATTATAACTTTCTTCACAATCCTTCGAACAAAGTTTTGATTTGAATTTTTTTTTTTAATTTATGTGTTTTTTTAACTTTATGCATTGATATTTACGTTTTCTATGTATAAAATGAATGTTTGCTTTTCTTCACCTCAAACAAACGGGATCTTAAAGAAGAAGTAAAAAGAAAGAAAAAGAGAGAAGGAAGAGGGAGAGAAAGAAAGATGAATGGAAAAAATGAATGTGATAGGTTTTTATTAAAGTTTTTAAAAAGTATATTAATATTTTAAATATTTAATATTCACAAATTTCAATAAACTTGTCCCACAAATTCATTCTACATATCTTAATTCAAACTACTCACTTTTTTTTAAACTTCTCTTAAATCACTTCACATCCTAAAAATCTAATCCTTAATCCAAAAACTTATGGACAAAAGTGAGGGAAAAAGAATTCAATGGTCTATTTATATTGCCTCGAAAAATTTGGAGGCATATAATTGACCTTTGGGTGTGGCCTCACATCACAACTTTTGAGTTGCAAAGTGACCCTAAGTACACACACGTCATGACCAAAGTTGTTTCAACATTATTTTCCCAAAAGAGGCCAAATCAAAACCAAAAATGGAAATTTTTCTTTTTCCTAATTTGATTTGTTCTATGAATAAGTGAGTCTTAACTGTTCACTTGTGGTATGAGATATCACTCGAAAAAATGTTTTTCTCATAGTTTCTTTTTATCATAGATATACATGTTACTACTTGGTACATGAAACTTTGTTTCCCATAGATGGAGTTGCAATTCTGCTAACTTACATCTTTAACTCAATTTTATTAAAGACTTAACATACACATATTTCAAAGGGATGCAATTTTTAAGTTTGATTGAACTTATATCAGGTCAACTACTTAAAAATACTATTTTGACATCCTTTACTAATTAAAAGTTAACTTTAAATAAAAAATTATTCAATAAATATAAAAATAAAATATGAATTTGTAAAATTTAGGTCACATTAAAAAAAATTATGGATACAATATTTTGATACGTAATTATACTTCATATATATTTAATAAAATGATGTTATTTTAAATTTCTTTAAAAAATTATTATTTTATAAAATGAAATGACCCATAAATGTATGTCGTATCTATATATTTATCTGAGAACCCAAATAAAGGTATGTCGTTTCTAAAACTGAAATTGTTTTACATACTTTTTCTTAACCTAGTACTAACTTAATAGTCAGAGTGCAATCAACAGGAAGGACCCCCTTTGTTTTATCGGAGTCACTCTCCATCACCTGAAGGGAGAACATAAACCACTTAAAATAGGAGGAGCCACCACCTGCCTCTTAAGTCAACGCGGCTGAGTCAACCAACGAGAACAATGTGTTATTGGAGAATAAGAAAAAGGTGAAAGAAAAAGAAGTGATCTTTTTATGTTTCCTCTCAGCTGATAATAGCGTGCATTTGGAGAGCAACAAATGAATGGTTTCGTTGAAGTTATTGAAAATAATGTTTAATATGCCCAACTCGAAGGAGTCTGCCACCTAATTGAAGGCGAGACATGTGCAACTCCTATAAATATAAATGATAAAAATAAATTGTATATCATGTAATGTAGTTCTTTTTAATAAACACAAACACATATGGTAGTGATAAAAATAAAAAATGTGGATATACAATAATGATAAAAATAAAAAAATGTGAATACACATGTTAATATTTAAAAAATACTAATACACATAAATCTACGATGAATTGAAATATTACAATATAAATGTATAGTTCAATTTAATAAATACAAATACACATATAATAATGATAAAACTAAAAAAATGCAAATATATAGTTTGATATTTAAAAAATACACAAACACATAAATTTATGATGAATTAGAATGTTTGAGTAAATTTATAGTTTGTTTTAATAAATACAAATACATATATAATAATGATCAAAATAAAAAATACGAATACTTAATGATAAAAATAAAAAATGTAGATTAATAATAATAATAATAAAAATTAGATATATAATATTAATAAAAAAATACAAATACACATTAATAATAAAAATAAAAAATTTAATAATTTTATTATTACATATTAAAAATATTATAAGATTATATTTCCACTAAATTATAAATTGCCTTATATACATAAAAACAAGTTATATTAAAGCATATTGTTTTAATATGAATGTAGATAAATAATTATAAAATATATGATTAAATTTATTATTATGTTTACGAATAATTTAATACAAGTATAAATATAATTAAATAATTACATAAACAAGAAGCATGTATATTATTTTATTAATAACATAAAAGATGTTAGTGTTTATTTTAGAATAAAAGTATGATGTATTTTAGCATTGAGATTTTTTTGACATTGAATGACTTCTTAGAAATGGTGGAAATTGAACATGTGTTTTTTCATAATGGATGTCTGAACATATACCTTAACAAATAGAATATTTTTCTTTAGCTAAATTATTAAATTTGTAAGAAAAAAATTCTTAAAATGTATATTTATATATATTTTTTAATTTTTAATTTTTTTATAAGGATATTATTTTAAAATAAACTAATAGAAATAAGTGTCTCTATTCAAAATATAAAACAATAAATATGGTCTTGTTAAGACACAAGCAAACTAAATATTTATTTAAAAATTAAAAGATGTAAATAATATTTTATTAGAAAAACAAGGAAGATATGTTTATTTTGTAAATGATAATTTAATTAAAAAAATAAAGAGGATATATAAGAGAGGAAGTGATTATTATTTAATCTAATTTAAAGTGTTCACTAGTCAAAATCGTTGACCTGAGCAGAGTATAAAAGGTGACCAGAAAAACCCTAGCGCTTGAGCAGGAGTGTGGCAGCAGCAATGGTGAATTCCGAACTCCTCTCTGTTGTGTTGTGAAGCAGTGACACTGACGATGTTATCCTTCTCTGTTGTTTTCAGGCGGACGTTGAAACTGAGGTGAGTCAAGCAGTGCCGAAGAAGAGGACCTTCAAGAAGTTCAGTTTCCGAGGCGTCGATCTCGATGCTCTGTTGGACATGTCCACAGATGAACTCGTCAAGCTCTTCACTGCACGCGCACGCAGAAGATTTCAGCGCGGTTTGACCCGCAAACCTATGGCTCTAATCAAGAAGCTTCGTAAGGCGGTGAGTTTTTCTCTTATCAAATTCATCTACTTCAAATTTTACTGTTTATACATTTTTTTTAAGGTTCTATTCTCGTGCTGGTGTGTGATCAAGCGTTTGTTTGGATAAATTTATCTGCGCAAGCACTTTTAGGAGTAAAAGAAAACAAGGAGGAATGAAATTAATTTTTTCCTAAGCTACAATAGGTAATGTATAAGTTACAAAATAGCACGTGGAGGAGTTATTATTTTTTTTTGTGTTTTAGAAGAGCTTTATAGAAGCTTATTCAGACAAAAACTTAAATTGGATTTATTTTGGTGATTAATCGTTGCGAAAGTTATTGTGGTGTATAGTTTTAATGAGGGTTTAATATTGTGTTGCAATAGAAACGGGAGGCTCCAGCTGGTGAGAAGCCAGAGCCGGTGAGGACCCACCTCCGCAACATGATCATCGTGCCCGAGATGATTGGGAGCATCATTGGTGTTTACAATGGGAAAACTTTCAATCAAGTTGAAATTAAGCCGGAAATGATTGGGCATTATCTTGCTGAGTTTTCAATCTCTTACAAGCCTGTTAAGCATGGAAGGCCTGGTATAGGTGCCACCCACTCCTCTAGGTTTATTCCTCTGAAATGATGCCATATCAAACTACTCTTTTTTTTTAATGTGATTTATGTTGATTTATGGAAACTAGTTTAATCAAATTTGTTATTGATTTTGCTTTTCCTTCTGTTATAGTTTGAGTTTTATTCATGTATTAATATGGCGTATTTTTGAAATTGCTCTGGTATGGGCCTCAAAAGCATAGGTCCAGGTAATTTCTACACCGCTTTCAAATGTTCTATTGTTATGTTGGAGGATGGTGATTAAATAATGTCAATTTTGTTCAGGGAAATTTATATTACAAGGCTTGACACTAATTTGCTGAAATACTCACTACTAGCCCAATGGTTTGTTACGAATACAGGCTACCAAAACAGTTAAAACTATGTTGTTATTTATGAGCTTGTTGCTATTATTCTGACTAGGAGGGAGACTAGTTGTTTAAGAAAAATTGCATGACAGGGTTAGACAATTATGCCATGACACTTGAGTGAGGCCATGTTTTCATAGGAATTGACCTCTAAAGGACATTTGGCCGGAATTATGGTAAAACACTAGCTATTTTCAAAATTGGAATTTATCGATGCATTTTGTTCCTCTTCTCCTCATTATTAAAATCCTTCACCATTGATGTCAAATTTTATTACTAATGTTTGGGTCATTGCCTAAAGTAGATGTGGAAATATGCACAACTCCTTTGAAGGTGCACATAATGTTCTCTGACTTTGTGTTGGATTTGTTGTGAAATTTAAGTATTTCAAAAGGTTCACAATTGATTGCAACCTCATCCAAGAATGACGTCGCTTCTTGTCTGCAGGACAATCAACACGGAATGATTCCAGAAATGGTGCTACAATGATTTGAAGGGGCACATGGAGTTTCAAATGGTTATATCAAGATTTACACACATTGCATATCTCTCCTCATATTCGCGAACAATGTCCTTCCTTTTCAAAACGGAAAATTCACAAGGAGTGTGCTCTTACTCTTTCGGCAATGTTGCATATCTCATCGCATGAACCCTGCCTCCTTTCCAAAACAATTATGAACTGGGTCTATGACCATTCCTCCACCTAGAAATAGGTGTCTCTCCTCTCTTCCAATACACAACTTCACTCATTGTCCTCTCCTCATTCCTTATCTCTCATGTTTTAGGTCCTTTTCTCTTACGGGTTTGCCTGCTAGTCCCGAGTCCCTTGATGTCACTTGAAAAGCTCCTGTTGTATCTTGGGGGCTTGTATAACACATCGTAGATAAGTCCTTAATGGCAGTGACCATTCATGCCTTAGGAAATTGGTCTTATGTGTTCTCAGAAAAACAATCTTAAGGACTTATGGCTGACGACATGGACATTGACAACAACTCTACTTTAGAGAAGCCAAATGATGTTGTCGCAACACAAACCATCTTTATGAAACCTTTCCTAGACGTTTCAAAAATTGAAGTTTTCACTGGTCAAAACTTTCGACGATGACAAGAACGTGTGTCTACTCTATAAAACATGTATGGAGTAGTTTTTGCTCTTACCACTTCTAAATTTAACTCCAATACACTTGCAAAACACATTGAAGAATGAACTCATGCGAATAAGGTATGTCGTCATACTTTATTAGTGCATTATCTAACTATTTGTTCAATGTGTATTGCTCCTACAAGGAAGCAAAAAATATTTAAGACATCAAGATATAGGATCAACGAATACCACAAGTTGCTCGAAGATATTAAAGTAGAGAACATAGCATTACGTGATGAATCGTTTCTGAACTTTTGATTGAAAAACTTTCACAGTCCTGAACTGACTACAAACAACAAATGAAGCATAGACACAAACAATTGTCGTTGCCATATCTTATCACTCATCATCACTGAAGATACCAGCATAAAGGAATGTGTTGCAAGGACTGAGGCTTTATCTACTAAGGAAAATATGGTAAAAGACGATCATTCTCCAAAAAGGTAAGAGAAAAAAGTTGATCATAAGAAGAAAAATAAATTTAAATTTTCTTGTCCCAATGGATTTAGTGCCACCTCAGTGCAAACATAATGTCAAGAACAATAATTGTCCTAGGGCAAATATAGCCGAAGGGAATATACAATTGTTGTACAAGTGAACCTTGTGACCAATGTGAGCAAATAAGTGGTAGACTCAGAGACTACCAAACACATTTGTGCAAACATAAATGTGTTATCCTCCTATACTAGTGTGGGAGATGGAGAAGAACAAGTTTATCTCAGGTGATTTCAAGACAATTACTTACTAGGAAAATGAAAAGTTCTTCTAAAGCTTCATGGTTTTGAACGATGTGCCATCTACTAGAGTTACTTTAATCTTTGTAGCACTATTGGGAAAGGTTGAGATTAAAGTGTCGTTTGAATATGATAAAAAATTTATGACAAAGAATAATGTGTTTTTAGGGAAGAGATATTGTTATCAAGGTCTATGTACTGATATTTCTAAAGTTGTTAATTAATCTACTGAAGAGTAGAATAATTTTTATTGACTATGTTAACTTAACAATGCTACATAATTGAATGCACATTCTTCACTGCCCCTTGGGACTTCATTCCATTGGATATTTGGAAATTGCTGCTTCAACGGGAACTCATGCCACGTTGGATCCTCAGGACCTGTATGCTTCCCCTGTATCAATAGTTTACAACAGGAGCAACTCTTGCCACGTTTTATCCTCAAGACTTGTATGCTTCCACTGTATCACTAGTTTATGGCAGCCTAATTGTCCTTTTTCATCCTTCTGTCTAGACTGTCAATGGGATTAACCATAAGGTCAACTTCATTGAATGATGTCAGACTTTTGGGACGTCATGGATGCCATGCCATGGTGTTTCTTCAGTTAAGAGATGAAAAACATTATTAATCTTGGCTTCTTCAGGTAGTTCCAACCTATAAGCAATCTATCCAATTCTCTTCAGAAATTGAAATGGCTATGCGGCATTAGGAATAAAATGTTGTTTGTGTGGTTGGACTTTTAAGCACACCCCATCCTCCACTGCAAACTCTTTTTTTGTGTCTTTTATCAACACAATGCTGCATCCTATCTTGTTTTTTCTGCTAATTCTGCTGCAGCACCTGGGCAATCTCATATTTTTTTTTACTGTATAGTCCACAGCTTTCAAATGGAATCGCCTACCAAAAAGGAAGAGTTAATGGTTGGTGATACTCATAATGCTTCAAAAGGAGTCATTTCTGTTGTTACATCAAACTTGGTGTTGTACCAACATTTTTCTTAACTCAAATAATCCACCTACTTTGTAGGCATGTCTTAAATAACCTTCCATCACTTTATTTAAGGCTCAGATTACCCATCTGTCTGAGAATAAAAAACAGTGGATTTCAATAACTCAACTCCATGAACAAGTCATTCCAGAAAACACTCATAAAAATGGGATCCCTATTAGTGATGATCTGAGTTAGCCAGCCATGAAACTTCACAATGTTGTCCACGAAGAAACTTGCCACCTTAGTTGGATCACTTAAGACTAAGAAATGAGCATATTTGATCCATCTGTCAATGACTACCTGTAGAATTGTTTTCCCATGTGATTTGGACAACCCAGCAATGAAATCCATTGTAATGAATTGCCAAACTGGTTTTGGAGAGGGTTGTAATAACCTGTCGGAGCAGTTAAGTTAATTAAGGCTTGTTTTGTTAAAGTACAAATCAGCATTATTTTTAATACAATATTTGGAGTTATATTATTATTAGATAATTTAAATATTTTGTTATTTTAAAAAATCATGATATGTCATATAAACAACTATCTAAAAAATATTTAAAAAGTTTGAAAAAAATTAAAAAGTAATTTCAGAAAAGAAGTGAAAGGAAGAGAAAAGTCTGGTGGCAAAGCTTATCCCCTACCCATGCAGCTATAAATAAGAACTCTGTAAATAACAAACTACAAAATTACATTGTGAAAGGGAGTAAAAAAATTGGATTACACTAGTATAATAATTACGAAAATTAACCTATAAATAGAGGCATTGCATTTTAAATCTGGGAAAAGGAAAAGAAAATAACCTTGGGCCGACTACAAATTTATATGGAATGTTTATTCATGCACCTCCATATCTTTTTCTCTCATTTTCATAAATTTTCATATTTTCAAAACTATTTTTCTGTAATATTCTGGATTACGTAATCTGCAAATATTTTTTTTAAATTTGTAATTAGCTTCTGGATTACATAATACGAAAGCCTTTTTTCAAATGCATAATTAATTTTTGAATCATATAATCTGAAAGTCTTTTTTAGTTTTCGGATTATGTAATTCAGAAGTTTTTTTTTCAAATACATATCTGAATTACATAATTCGAAAATTATTCTATGGAGATAACACAAGAAGGGAAATTTTTTTTACTTTTGTAAAAGGTAACCGATGACATATGGAGGGGAGGGAAAGGAAAAAACAGGGAGCGGGAGGAAAAAACAGTCATTTATATTTAGTGTGATAAAGGTGAAGAGGATTACCTTATTGTCATATTCATCATATCTATTTATTTGTTTATTTCAAATAATCATCTTTGCTCATTAAATACTTAAGCTTATTTTATTTTATTCTATAACTAAAAAATTAACATAAGATCCTAGTTATTGTGAATATGATAAGTAAATTTATTTTACTATTAATATTGATGTATATATACATAACATGTATAATAATATTATATATATAAATATATAATGTTGTAAGATGTATTTATATATATGTGCGTATAATTATTTAGTAATAAAATAAGAAATATTTTTTTTTATATGTAGATTAAGACATGGATAATTAATAACAATTATATGCGAGTTTAAATTAATTTGTAATTAGAAATTTAACTGTGAATTTTAATGAGTAAATTTGAAAAAGATAAAGTAAACTTGTATATTTTTTTGTTTATCTTGACTAGACACTTGAAAAAATAATTTAAACTATTGAATATAAATAAATGCATGTTAATAAAAAGGTGCATGAGGTACACATGCAACTAGACATATTAGTTTATTTTTTATAATTCAATTTATTTAAATGGTATGTATTGACACTGTTTCTCTTTCTAATAAAAGTGATAAATTTTTTTGCACACATACATAGATGACTTCATATATAAGATAATTTAAAATGTACTCTCACCTTCAAAGACAAGTTTCGTCACTCCTTAATAGAAAAGTTACAATATATTTGAGTTTCATTACCGTTGTATAAACAAATCCTATAACTACTGTTTTTGTATATACTATGTTGCTTGAGTAGTTTGTTTTTAAAGAGTATATAATCAACTTGTATATCTTACTAACAAATATATTCAAAGTTAATCTTTTTTCAAGAATTTTTGTATTCTGATTTCAACTTTAACTGTAACTTTGTTTTTCATATCCTTGGAGAAGATTTTTTTTTAATTTTATTATGAAATATTGTAAATTTTATTTTTCTCCTAAATTTCGTTTTTTATTTTGATTCAAGAAAGTCCAAACTTTTCATATAGGTCTTATTCTAAACACTTCATTCTTATCCTCATAATTATTAGATAATCTATCTTGAAAAATATTAGACGGTCTACCTAAAAGCACAGAATTAACATAAATAACGACTAAGGCTCAAATAAACCCAATTAGATAATTTTTATGAAATCAGTGGATAATGATTAAAGTGTGAATAAAATTATACCCATTTTGTAGAATTACAATTTTATCCTTATAATTAAAATTAATTTAAAATTAAATATGATTAATTATTTATATACATAACTCATAACTCATGTGATTAAAGAATTTCGAACTATTGCCATTGTAAACACGTATAAAAAAATATTTTCATAAAATAATTGTTTTTATGAATATTGTTTAATAAGTTTATTTTAATTATTGTTAACTTTTTAATTTTATTTTTATTTTTATTAGTATTATTATTTATGATTTCATTATTATTATTAGTATTATTTAAAAAAATTGTTTATTATTATTTAAAAAATATTATTATACTATTATTTAACTTTATTACTTTTTTATATATTATTATTATTTTGTAAAATAAATTTAAATATTAATATTAAATTTTTATTGCTATTATTATTTTACAATTTTTATTATTAATTTATTATTATTATTATATGATACTATATTATATTATTATAATTAATTATGTATACTGATCGATTATGTATATTAACTTATATATTTTATAAAATAATCGATAACGTATTATATATAATTGATTATATTAAAAAATTTATATAATTAATACAATCCATTATATTATAACATAATCAAATTATGTTATAATTTTTATAATATAATTAATTATTTTATATATGTATAAATAAATAAGTTGAAAATAAATTTGACTTTTTAATGTTTGTTAAGTGTATTGAGTGTAAAAGATGAATTAGTGAGTAGTGAGACTGATTCTTTTATAATTAGTTTTGATTTTTTTAAATATAGTATATAAATGTCCAATAAACTCAAATATTATATATATATATATATATATATATATATATATATATATATATCATGTGAACAACATATTTTTTAAATCAATTTAATTTTAATTATAACAAAAATGGATTGATAATATCCGAAATTAGGTGGACGGAATCAGATTAATAAGTTGGGAATAGTCCTTCTATATAAGTTATATGAGATTATTGATAAGGGATGAACAAGAGTTTTTTTAATCAATCTCAATTGTTGGTACATTTTATAGCATCAAAAATAGAAAAAGAATTGAGACTCATCGCAAAAATTTTCTCATTTGGGGAAAAAAATGGAAAAGGTTGCTTATAAGCAAAAGATTAATTTGCTTCTATTTTTACATACTTCTTACTAACTACGTTTTCTTATTTTATATATACATTTTTTTTCTGTATTTTACCAAATAACTTTTAAATTCATTTTACTTTATATAATTTTTTTTCCACATTTTATTAAACTTTGAGCACCATTAGTGACCAACCATAAGTTGTTATGACAGAAAATTTTGGATGATGGTCTTTTAGTTTTTTACTATTTTGTATTTATTTATCTTTTTAAAATGGCAAAAGATAAAATAAATATGTACTTGGTTTACTTACATTATCTAAAGCATTTCTATGATATTAAAGGGTTAAATGTTTCGTTTTATGTATTTTTACACGAAAGTGATTTTTATTTTTATTTCAAACTTTAGACTTATATGGTATTTATAATAAGGAAACTATTGGAATTGGTCATTGTCAGTTCTTTTTACGTGACAAACAGATTTTCAGTGTGGATTAGGATGTTAAAATATATTATGTTGACTTAACGCTAATGTGGATATTATAATATTATAATATTATCCATGCTAAAATTGTTTGTTTGTTTTGTAAATAAAAAGTGATAATGACTCATTCCAATAATTTTTTTAATAGTCCAAAGGAGATCTAACATTTGGACTAGACACAAAAATTATTTTCATGTTATAGTACAAGGACTTCGTTTCCTGTACTTTCATGCGAAAATAATTTTTGTTTTTAGTCTAAACTTTAGACTTACTTACTTATTATAAGAAAATTATTGGAATTGATCATTGTCAATTCTTTTTATGTGGCAAACAAATTTTCAGTATGGATTTAGGATGTTAAAATATATTATGCTGACTTATCACTAACGTAGATATTGTAATATTGTCCATGTTTCGTAAAAGACTAGTGGTAATGACTCATTCTAATAATTTCCTTAATATAAGTTCAAAAGAGGTCTAATATTTGGACAAGATACAAAAATCAATTTCACTTTATAGTACACAGATGAAAAACATATTTAATCATAAAGTAAAACATTGATACATCTTGTTGATGATTATCTTAAATGATTCAACTTCATTTATTTATTTATCTTAAAATTCGTTTTCTAATTTTATACTTGTATATATTTTTTCTTCAAAAGAAAGTCAAAATGAATAATCATTATCACACTCCTTGGTTTTTATTTATATAATTTTTAAAAAAATTTGAAATAAGTTATAATTAGAATGTGAATATAGGTCAAATTTGGTAGCTAGACCTAACTAAATATAGTATAAAATATGGATTATAGTAAAAAGAAAAAGATGTAAAATAATTTTATCTAGTCTTGGATCTGAGAAATTATTAATTTAAAATTAGTAGAATTGTGTAAGTTAGTTATATACAGTTTTCACATTGATGATTCAAATTCTCAGCATCTTAAGATATTTAAAGATGATCTAATCATACAACAAATACAATAATTCTGTTATAATACAATTTGATATTATTTTTTTTAGTTTAATTTAATCTTACAAAATCAAGTTATAATTATATATATTTATATTTGGGATATTTAACTATTGTGGTCAATTGTATAATTTAGTTTTCAAGTTGTAGTGGTGGACTAATGTTCACTCAGAGCTTCAGAACAAATTTTAATGTGCAACGTGTGTGTTTGTGTGTATAAAGACTTAAGCACTCAACACAACACTGATTGAAACAGAAACACAATAAACCTCACAGTTGTGATTGATTGGAGAAAACACGTGGAGGAAAATTTCTGGGAATATTTGTATACAAATTTTGAATATAAGAAGTAAAATTGAAGATATTTGGAAGGAAGTGAGGGTTAAAAGGCTAAAAAAGAGTTAATGTGCAGTGAAAGATTAGGAAAGTAAAGTGAGGAAGAAAGTGTGAGTAATTGGTTTTGTCTTGCGTGAGGGTCTAAGTAATGAAAAAGGGTTAATGCGAGTGTGTTGCGTGGTTGTTCTTGATTTGACCCATTGAGTATTGTGGTTTAGTCTACCACGCCACCACCAATCATATACTTCACACAACGCAAAACACATCACATACTACATCTTCTCTCAAAACCTACAAACTTTGTGTTGTGGAAATCATCATCATTGTGTTGAAACAAAAAGTCTACCCTCATTCATTTCCACTTTTCTTCTCAGAGTAAGTCCAAAATTTGGCAGCTCACATCACACATTACACCTACACAAGTTCAAGATTCAATGGTACAATTGTAATTGAAGCTTGAATTATCCAAGCTCCTTTATTATTTGAGGGTAGAATTTATTCTGAAATAACATTGATAGCAGTTGGTATTGGAGCCGAGAAAACAATGATCCAGCATGAATGCCCATATTGGTCCCCTCACAACTCACATGCTCTGCTGAGAAACTTCCACAAGCCAAGATACACTTCTCTTAGAGGAACTAACAAACCGAATGAAACTTTACATGTAGATAATGCAAATGAAGGAGGGTGCTCCATTCATTTCCCTCTGTTCAAAAGTCCAACTTTGAATTATTACACGACATCTATCATCCATCCAGGGACTTGATGGTCCTAAAACAGCTTCAACCTACGAAGTAGATGAAAAGGAATATCTGTAGTTACCAAACTTGTTAGCATCCACTACCTTCACTACCAGGCGCCACGCCATGCCTTTCTTCAATTGGCCTATGCTCATATAACTTTCAAACCATTATTTATTACCTTATCCTGCAACATCTTCTTACAACAATCACCACTCACAAATATCATGTCATACAAAATATCCCATCTCACTAGCATCTCAATAGTGTGTGAGACACCTCATATAACCAAAATAGTATATGAGAAGTGAAAATTTTACTCTTGGATTTGAGTTTGGCTCATCCAAATTTTAACAAAAGTACCATGTTTTAAAAGCTATTCATTCATATCGAAAAGCCTGAAGAAAGATGAAATAGTTCTTAGGAATTGAAACTAGTCAATTTTACAGACTTTGTTCATTTAATCAGTGATCCTCCTCACCCTCTCTAAATAAACGGCTGGTTAGCCAAACTATAACAAAAGCCAAAATCTACGCCAACAATATCCTTCTCTGCTTGCATCACTTAAATATGTACAGTAGCCACTCAAGCCAATCAAACAAAGGTTTTGAGAAATTTAATGATGGACTTGATCTTGTTAATGATGGACTTGTCTCCACATAGTTCATGCATTTGCAGATTGCGTTGGTAACTTAGGGTGGTTATGTTCGCCTTCATAGGTGACAATTAGCATGGTCGGCTCTTCCAAACACCTCTCAACATGCTTTCTAGCAGGACACCCTCTCATGCTGCTGCATTTGTAGTATCCCCTGAAAGTTAAAAAGGAGGAATTAAGGTCGGTTTTCTCAAACATAAAACATGTGGTTCACCTTCACCGGGTTACCGATAAGGTGCAAACAATAGAGGGAACCTTATGGAAGGAGTTTGTGCCAGACTATTAAATTGCTAAACTAATTTCTCAAACATGTGTTCTAGACATTGAAGAGCCATGAAAGATTTGTACACATAAGGATATCCAATGACAAGTTCAATCACCCCCTAGTCTATAACGATCTCATCAACCTCAATAACAACTAATAACAAATTACTGACAGACAAAGGAATACAATCAAAATATTGGGGACCTGTTTGCACACTTAAAAATTAAAGAATATGAAACCAAAAAAATGGCCTACACGCTAGTGTATCATCCTCATGCACACTTAACTTCAATGCTGTAAAAGGAAAGATAGATCATAAATGCACACCAAACAGCTTAGTTGTCAGAAATAGCAACATACTTTAAAAGGTTTAGAAAGCCCAATTATGTTCATGTGGTGTCCCTTGAATCAATCAAATATCTGAAAGCAGAGCTAGAACAAACCTAGGGTGAGGAGAGCCCTTGATTGGCTTTTGGCCATACTTTCTCCATGAATAATCATCAGGTGGAATATCTGCAAGTTTGTTGCTGATAGCAGGCACCTTAATTGGCCTCTTCACTCTATGTTTCCTGTGGAGAACACACAGAATTATTAATGACAGATTAAAAGGAAAAATAAAAACCTTTGATGTAACGGAAATTAATGAAATATGTGTTACCTCTTCTTAGAGCAATGACATCTAGAACTGCTCCCACATTTCAAGCTTCCCTCATCACCTCTTGCAGAACATTTTCTCTTGTGCTGTTGCGAATTCTGATCAGATGAGTGCGGAGCTCCTATTAAATGGAAGACACCTCCATCCAAGTTAGCCACACTTCCGTCTATGCTCAAGGAAGAAATAAAAGACCTATTGGATGACATTGTTGGTGTGCAGCTAGTGCTGTCAAAATTCAGGTTTATGCCACTATTGCTCCTTCGGAACATCATTTCCGCTTGATGCTTCAACTGTTGCTGTTGTTGTTGTTGCTGCTGCTGCTGTTGCTGTTGCTGCTGGAGCAACGCCCTTTGATGCTGCTGTTGCTGAAAGAAGTGATAGTGAGCTGAAGAAGCATGTTGAGTGAGGTGAAGAGGACTTTTCCCACTGGAGCTCAATTCCAAAGAGGGCTGTCCAAGAGAGAGTGAATGTTTAATGGTTGAACCCATTTCCTGAAGTGAATTGTCAGGAAAGCTGGCTTGGAAAAGCTGCAGATTTTTTGAGTGATGGTTGTTGGTTTTGCAATTTGGGTTGTCTAAGAAGATACTTTGATGGGTAAAGGGGGCTTGAGGGTTTTCAAGCTTCCTCACTCTTGCATGACCCAAACCACTGTGAAGCAAGGACACAACCTTCTTGAACCTTACCACAGCATCCCCAGTTTCCATCACTAAATTCCTATGCTGAACCTGATCCCTTGGTTGAGACAACAAACTCAGAACCCTATGACAGCTTTCAACAGCTGTTCTATTAGCTTGCTCAACCTCTTCCATGTTAGCCTCTATAAAATAAATATAAACAGACAAAAAGGGGCAAAAGAAAAACTAGAGTCCCCAAACAAGGGGCAGAACTACACCAGAATACTAAAAAAACACCATCCCACTTATCCACCAACATTCAGCCTTGTGTGGCGGATAAAACGACCCAGGTGGAAAAAATCCCATTTTTCACCAGACAAGGAGCCACAGAAACAGGATTTCAAGTTAAAGTTTCAAAATTCCAACTCAGGAAGAAAAAAAGACATGCTTTTTCGAAACTAAGAACAACCGTTGAATCAGAACAAACCGAGGGTGCCTCGCAGGTTGCAGCATATCCTCTTCTAAAAAAAAAAAAATCAACCCAATTTTCCAGTGAGAAAGAAAAAAACAGAAAAAGCACCAAAGCACAGACCTTGACGAACTTGGTGGTGTTAAACCCTAGATTCTTCTTCCCTCGGTTTTGAGACTGAAAGGTGTGAAAGAGAGAACTTTGCTTCCCTTAGAGACTTCACACAACACAACCATCATACATAAGAATACAAAGCCTCCAACTTTAGAGAATATATATATAATTCATATACATGTATTATTAAATCCAGAGCAACAAGTGAGGAAAAAAAAAACACATAATATTATATTATTTGTAGCTCTTGCGAGAGAGAAGAAGAACAAAGATAGGAGTTTGTTTAAATAAGCAAAATACACAAAGGAAGAGGAACTGAGAAATGAAACTGCTGTCTCTGTCACAGATTTGAAGGTGGGACCCACACGAAGACCTTTGTTATTCTTTTTCATCCTTTTTTTCAGCTTTAATTAATATTTTCTTAGACCTACCCATTTCAGCTTCACTTTTACTACTTCTTTCTCTTTTTCTCCCATTCCTCTATTCAATTCAATTTCTTCACTGGGTTTCACTACTTTTCTCTTTCAGTTTCGAATTTTGGACATATTACCTTGTTTCCTGTGTTCTTTCATACCATGTTTGCAAGTTCTTTTCTTATGTAACGTTTTACACATATTCAATTCAATTATGCTGTTCTGTTCTTTTTTTGAAATGTAAATGATCCTTGTGCTTGGTCTCATCCATCAGTTTAATCTTTTCATTAATGACTTATTTAGAGAATAGAAACCCTCATATTAAGTTAAACTTATTTAATGTTTATTTAAACACTACACTATACACCCAATAGAAGATATTATAAATAAACTAATATAGTTAAGAACTTGTTTAATGATGGAACTGTTACTTTTAGAAAAGAAAAATAAAATCTATGAAATCTTTGTTTTTAGTTACTATTGAAGGAGTTATTTATTAAAAAAACTAAGATAATGTGAGGAATTTTCTTCAAATGTATAGTTTTAAGTCTTGGTACAATTATTTTTAATAAAAAAATTCCAGTTATTAAGATAAGAGCATGGAATGAATGAGGGTGTTGGATTGACGGTATGTGTGATTTCATGTCAACCTAACTATGGTTACTAAGAAATGAGAGGATGGAGTACACCAAAATCATTTGGGTTACATAAACTGCAACCATTTTTTTACTTTTTAGTGAAAATAACGTTCACATCGTTTAAATTTTTAAATAAATATATACTTTCTTCTTATTTTTAATAGATGATATTTATTTATTTTATACTTTTAATAAAATAATATTGACCTCTTTTATTTTATTTGGATATACTATTATTTTAAGTTTAAAAAAAAACCTGTTAGAATTCGAAGTTTAAATATCCAAATTTAAAAGAGTTATAAGAGAAAAAATAAATTATTTGATTGTTGAGAGTGTACATAGATATGCTATATCTATGTTGCAAAAATGTTAGTTGCTTACAAAAAATTAGTTGAAAAATAAGTCATAACAAATGATTTATTGGTAAAAGAGTTTAGTTAAAGTTGTTTTTTTCAATAACAATCTGATACAAAACATTTTGATTCAACTATTTGTCATTTACAATGTACATTATTTCCTTATGTTAGTGAAAAATGCTATGTTACAAAGAGAGATGAGTATTGACAACGATCAAGGATATTGCATATAGAAGAATAATACTTAAAGTTTTATAAAGTGCATTTAATACAATATTTATATTCAAGGTTGTCATATGCAAAAAGGAGATTCAAGTAAGGTAAAACTACTTAACGACCATAAATAGTTTCTCAGTAGCTATATTCTTTAACACCTACATAAAAAATCTTTTTAGAAGAATAATTGAGAGATCCTTGTGCATAGAACATAAAATGCCAAATCTTGGGATTCGAAAAAGTTTTAAGGAGAATATTATAGTGGTCATTAGCGAATTAGGAGAGTGTGTTTACCCTTGTATTCGTCAAAAGGCGCAATCCCTCCATAGAGAGCAACATTTATGATTCGATAATCATATCCTCACCCAAACTTCATACCTTAGTCAGAAGTGACTTTGGGGAAGACTACTTGATTGAGTCATTGGTGACTTGGGAAAGAATACATAGTTGAATCAATAATAATTTGGAAAAGAATACTCAATGGGATCAACCAAGAGTGGCTGAGAATTGGAAGAATACTCGTTAAGTCAGGAATAACTTGTGGAAAGAATACTCAAGGAATTAGACACGAGCGACCACAAGCTCAAACAATATTAGAGGGGTTAGCCAAGAATGACTATGAGTCTAAAGAATACTCAAAGTATATTTCACAACATTAGTGTGTCCATTGAAACCCAATTTGTTAATTGATAATTGTATGTAATTTATTGCGACAGACGAACCAATATAAAGTATTGTGTATTTTTTGTCTTCCTTCTACCATTATATTACATGCTATTATTATTATTTGTACTAACTAAAGAATGAGAGCTCATTTTGAAAATAAGTGTTTAAACTTCATTAGTCGAATAAAACAGGTATGCAAAAGCCTATCACTACATGAAAATTATAAAACATAAACCAATTTCAAAAACAAAAAATAATTAGTTGTTATATTGACTAAATTAAATATTATATTAGAGATTAGAAACATTATTGGTATCTAAATTAGTTTTTATTATTGATAAATATATTTAAATTAATATCTAATTAGTTACTAAGATTTTAGGTGCCAACTTTAGAATCTAACTAATTGGTAGCTAAAATATTAGTAGCTAATTAAATATCAATTTATAAACTATTAATCAACAATAGAAACTAATTTAAATACAAATAATTTGTGTAGTTTCAAATAGTATATAATTTAGTCAATATAATAACTAATTTTCCAATTTCTAAGATTAGTTCCTATTTAATAAATTTATAGTAATGTATGATTGATCACTTCACATATAAAATGGTTTGAATAATTACCGATACTTATTTTTTTTATAAAATAAATTCAAACATTTCTTTTTATTTTTTTTATTTTTATTCCTTACCAACAAATTCTGTAATTGTTTAAAATAATTTATTTCTAGAATATAAAATCTATTTCTGTTTAAAATTACTAAACGTTTTCATTTTCCTTGATAATGTAATTGTTTTTTCAAGTAATTTTTCCTTTTTTTATTTCTTATTTTTTTATCACTTGCATTTACGTTTATATATATATATATATAATATTAAATTAAGTTGGTATATTTTGACTAAAAAAAATTATTAAATAAAAATTAATCTTAAAAATTAAATAATTAGTTATTATTAATTAAATTAAAAATTATTTTATAAACTAACAAATATTAGGATCTAAATAATTTTTATTATTAATAAAAAATTATAAATTAGTTCTTATTAGTTGTCAATGTTTTAACTATTAATTATTATTTTATATTTTGAATTATTTTGTATTTAGATATCGATCTGTAAATTATTTTATAAATTTTTATTAATAATAGAAATTATTTATATATCAATAATTTTTTGTAATTTTTAAAATATTATATAATTTAGTTAATGTATTAATTATTTTTTTTTTATGTTTAAATTTAGTTGTTATTTAATAATTTTTTTAATGTTTTTGATAATTAAATTTCTCAAAGAGTAAACTGAGATTTCTTTAACTTTGATCTATAATAATCATGTTCTATATAAAAGTAAATGAGACTATATGAGCAAGAGCACGGACAAATAAGCATGAAATAGACATTGCTATTAATATTTTTCTAAAATTTCCTTTTAATATTTTGATGTATTATTTTTTAGAGTTTGTATATATAATATCAAGGATAACTAACTTGTACTGTAATAAATAATACTACTTTGTATTTTCTGAGTGGACCAGGAATGAAAATATTTTTTTAAAAATGTGGGATTTGGTTCTTTTTTCCATTCCATTTTCATATACTTTTATTTATATTTTTATCACTATTTCTGTTTAACTAAATATCTTTACATTTTTTATTTTATTTTTCACTTATTTTTTCTATTTTATTATTCTTCTCTTAACTAGTGAGATCCTAAAAGACAAAGCAGAGAATACTTTATCTTTACAATCTTTGTTTTATTTATGATTTGGTGGTCCATAATACAAATAATTTTATCATACAGTGCTTTGTATGCACGAATAATTTGATAAAAAAAATGTATGCTTTGCATTCTATATTATTCGTGATAAATAATTTATCATAAGTATTCTTAATAATTATATAATAATAATTATTATTATTGGATGAAAATGTTATAGACTAATGGTTATATGAGTGAGTTTTGAGTGTTTTATTTTTTATAATAGCATTGTGTAGTTATTGATGGTAGTTTATTGTCACTTAAATTTGACAAAAAAAATCTAGCAAACTATTAAAAAAAACAACATCTGAATTGATGATAAAAATAATAATCAATATTGTAGTGAAAAAAAATCATGATGATGCTAATTGAAAAAAAAGTTAATTGATATTTAATATCTCTACCTTAATGAGAAAACATAATTATATTGAATGAGAAATATTAATAATGGTATAAAAAAATTATAACTGATATCAATTAAAAAGTAATTATTATCAATTAAAAGTAATTATCTCAAATTTAGACCAATAACATTTCAACCGAAATTAAACTGAGGAAAAAAAAATATAAATTTGACATCATAACAATTTAAATTTTTTACTTTTCTGGTAGAATTTGAAATGTTCTAATTTTAAAAAATCAATTACTCTAAAGATTAGAGTTTTTTTTAAAAAAAAATCTTATCTAAACAATATATGTGTTATAAAATATTTTAAATTATCTAAAAAAATAACTAACCTTTTAAAATGATACATATAAATACATTATTTTGTCCCAACTCATAAATAATTCTAATTGTTAAATAGTTACAAGAAGACACATGTCTCATTTAGTTGATTAAAATTGCTTTGATTTGCTCATTTGTTCAATCTCATAAAGCAACAAAAAGTACAATCATACTAAAAGAAATCACAAAAATAAAGTAAGAGTAACATCTCTAAAATAACATGCATAATATACATTAATTATATATTTAACATTACTTTCCTCAATTAAGTGATAATAGACACTTCCAAAAATAAAAATAGAAGATAAATTTGTGAAACACTTACTTTTTTTGCACTCACAATAGCATTCATAAACAAAATTAATTATCATAAACTAACAAGTACATTTTAATTATTAATTCGAAATTCAAATATAGTTGATAATGCTTTTGACTTTCCAAATAGAAACTAGGCAGACACACATGGAAGACATGCAGACAGAAAACACTTTATGTCAGGAAAATTGAAATAATTCAAATGAGTCTTAACTATTATCCAAGAAAATAAACTTTATGATAAGAAAAACAAAAAATATTGGAAAAAAAAGAGGCATGCCAATCACATACATGTATAACAAAGGCTTTAAAAGTGGATAATGATCTTCTAGAGTTTTGAAATAACTATACTATATCATTTGAAATCTGATGCTCCAATCAGAATTTACTTTAATATTTTATTATGAAAAATATATTTTCCAGGAATAAGATAAAGTACATTGAAATATTAAAAAATATGTTATATGATTAACATTATTTTTTAAATCTTAAAAATTACTTAAAACTATAATAAAATATATAAAATAAAACTTTAAATATTTAAAGTTAATAAGATACTTGAGTATAATGTTTTTAAGTGTTAAAATTCAAAAGAGTGACAAAAAAGGCAGAGAAAAAAAGAAAAATAAAATGGTTGAAGTTAACTCATTTAAAAGTTCATCTTTATTTTTTCTAAATTTGTAAAATAAAATTTTATTTTTGCATTCTTAGGGTATGATATCCGAATTATGAATTTAGTATCATAATACTATAATTTAAAACAATTTTTTTATTTGGAAGTGAAATTTTTATAATTCAACTATGACGAAACGTGGAACAAATAGGCTTGGTCGTCGACCACTACTTTTTAAAAAATTTAATTATTAAAATAAATTATTTTTTATATAACTAGTTAATAAAAATACTTTAAAGTATAAATACCGTTTATTGTTTGTACTACAAAATAACAAAAAAGAATACATCATAATAGAAATACAATAATATATCAACTCTTGTGTCACACTAAACGATGCAAAATAAATTATGAAAATAGTTTATCTAAATTATAATAAACTCAACCAACTTTTAAGAAGAATTATGCATGAAATAATTTAGAACATATGAAGGTGTAACACCCATAATTTACATATAACTATTACAATAAAAGTTCTACCAGTTTCTATATAAATTTGGAATTTTTCAAAAAACATTCCTAATACATGATTAAGATTTATAGAAATACAAATATTTACATATCCACAACTCAAAATAAGACTCTGAACCCTCTAAGGCTCTTATGCACCTGTATGGCCATATGCTCGTGTACATAGTACCGTCATTGTAGTTCAAACACAACAAGAAAAACAAGGGTAAGTTAGTGAAAATAGAATTTTATAATATACACAATTAAATCAAAAGAGAAAACCAAATTACATGATCAATTTATCAAATTATTCAAATTTCTTCAAATCACAACAATAAACAATCACATAGATCTCACATGGATCTACACATCCAGAATATTCAACAAACAACGTCTTCCGGAAGACCCGTATTAAGTAAGTCCTACCAGAGACTAACACATGATCCAAAGAT
>Ga0123342_1004085_pt1 | contig 22715 bp, 21 predicted proteins | sample Turbeawhitnodule_FD_89960 | JGI IMG/M metagenome (GOLD analysis project Ga0123342, IMG submission 89960) | Root nodule microbial communities of legume samples collected from Mexico - Turtle bean Mexico white nodule | ecosystem: Host-associated > Plants > Roots > Nodule | place: Mexico: Nepantla... | reverse complement strand
TATATATATATATATATATATATATATATATATATATATATATATAGATATTCAAAATTATCAAATCAAGAGGTCTAACTGATGTTAAAATATAGTTTCTATGTAACACTTGTAAAACTGCTTGTCACCCTTTTAAGTGATGTAAACACATTGACACGTGAAGTTAATACTTATATGAATGAATTTTAATATTGATTTTAAAGTTAAAAGATAAATGAAATTGGGATTTTTTTTAGCTTAGAAATTTGTGTACTTGTGTTAATGAATTTTAATATTGATTTTAGAATTAATGGTAAAAGAAATGTACTGGTCTTAATGAAGTTTAGTATTGATTTTAGAATTAATAATAGATGAAATTGAGGTTTTTTTAACCTTAGAAATTTGTGTGGCAACCCTAATTTTTTATTTATTTTGGTTTTAAGGGAATCTTTTTTTACTTCGATACATTGTATAACTTAATGAGAAATACATTATAAATCCTAGGCACGAACACTGAACACTACCAAAATTGAAATGTAATTCGGAACTTATTAAGTTATAAAATTTAAATAAAAATACTTTATTATCTTGAATTATTGAAATGTAGTGTATTATTTAAGTGATGGTTGGAAGAGTCATATCATTAAAATGTCTCACGAGATTAGCTCGACTGATTAAATTAGTGCAATATTACAAAAAACTATTAAATTATGATTATTTTAGAAAGATGATATTTTTATTAATGCATGTGGTAATTTCTTAAGGAAGCAAAAGAAAAAAAAATGCAACTTACAATTAACGATGTTAATTAGTTTGATATTTGTTAAATGTAAATAGCTATTAATTATTCTATGTGTGTGGGACTAAGAACTAATTGGTTAATATTCTCATTTAACACAAAACTTTCAGTGTTTTTCTTCCTTCACCATATATATAAATAAAAATAAAAATAATATTACTCTAGTTATTACTTATTCATATTGTATAACTTTCAATTACATCCTGTCATAAACGAACCAATTTATGATAATAGCCACTCAAAGTTTAATTCACTAGTACTCAAAAGAAAAATATTGAAGAAAATATATGCAAAATGCATGAAGAAATTGTATTTTATATCACCTAATTTATATTAGCGAATTTAAACTTATTAAGAAAATTTAATTACTTAAATTGTATATTATTTTCTTGGTTAACATTCATTGATTGAAAAAGATTTGGAACTAACTCTTTTCTCTTTGAGTAAGATCCATTAGATTATATATCATAATTCTCCAAAAGTAGATTTGCAACCTAACTTTCAATTTCCAACATGTAGTTTTAAACATGAAAACTAAATCCATTTCCATTCAAACTTGTATTTTGTCCATTCAATCCAATTTTGGCTATCCAACACATAAAAAAATACCATACCAATATAATTAAACTCAATTAAGTTTTAATTAGAAATGAAATTGTCCACATGGTTAAGCTCCTAGAATTTTCATTCTATACCTTCAACCAAATTTATAATTCATTTATGCAATATTAGATTTACATAATCTCTTCAACTAAAATATTTTCTCAATTTGGCTTATCACAATTCACTTCAAGTTTTATGAGCACAATTCACTTCATAACAATAGTTCCAAACATAAACTACAACCCTCCATACGTCAAATCAGTTTTCAATAATTTATTTTCATCACTACAACCAAAATCAAATTAATTCATTAAGTCAAATATTTGTTTGTCCATCCAACCAAGTAAAACTGACTAATAACTCTGGTAAATGTAAAAGAAATTTTGATAATTGGTTTTTGTAAAATCTAATAAAGTAAAATATGAGAAATAGTTTAAGAAATCTTCTAAGAAAATAGAAGAGAGAACTATGTATAAGAGAGGTTTTGGAAAATAAAGAAAAAACATGACTTACGATTAATTTATATATAATAATAAACAAAAATATAAGGAGGAGAGTAATAATGAGACATATTTAGTATTCATAAAATGTTGACAAAATTAAATAGGTTATTTTATTTTTAGTGACTTAAATATGTTTTATTTTTTTAAAGGAGTTATGCTTTAAATTAAAAATCGATCTTTTAATTTAATAAAAAATGATTTAGTCTCCATAACCAGTCGAAATAAATACTTTAAAAATAAATTGAGTATTTAGTGTATAAAATCAAAATAAATTTTCATATAAATAATTTCTAATTATTAGTTTTTTTTATCAAAATTTATTAATTTATAATTACTAGTGATATAAGTACAATTTTAACAGTATTTAAGGCGTATGAACTAAAACATATTTTTTTTAAATTATGTTTAATATCAATTTAAAGTTTAGAAAACAAAAAACAAAACTTATCCCTCCCACAAAAGAAAAAACGACCTGAAAAAAAGTGAATGATAATTATTAATTATGTCAAATTATCAATGGAATTCCGTATTATTATGGTAAGGAAAAAAAAACCGCATTGCGCATTAAGGTTTAGATTACCATTATTAAAAAAGAAAGGTGTGAAATAGAAAATATTGTCTAAAAAGAAGGCGAAGACTAAGTTTTTCTTTCAGAATCGTCTACACTATGATATTAGTCCCACATCGTCTATATATCAAAGAGGTGGTAAATGTTGAAATCTAAAATGGTCAGTAAGTGTTGGACTATAAAAGGCTCCCTAGTCTCACATCTAATATAAAAGCTATCTTATATAAGAATTCTTTGCAATTTTGATTAGTTCTTTTCATTTACATAAACAGTGTTGTCTCTTGTGATTTAAGTCTGGTTCATTCAATTGTAAAGTTGCAATTATGATTTTTCTAAATTTTAAATTTGCAAACTAGCAGAGCTTTATTATTTGCGTGACCATCCCCTTATAGAGACACTAGGGACATTTTAAATAAGATTGTTTTAGTAACTTGGATTACCTTCTATTCCTAATAGTCTAATAGATAATAGTACCTTCCCTCTCATACTTTTATTTTCTCCTCTCAAATATAGTTTGTTCCAACTTTTGCATTATAAGTTTACATTATGCTCCCAAGTTCATATATACATTTTGTCCTCAATCCACCAGTACTGTTTAAAAGTTCATAAACTCTCAGCAGAAAAGCTGTAATACAGTTTAATGAAGTTAAATTCAAAGTTTCTTCATTTTTTTGTGTCCTTTCTTCTCTCATTATCTTTAGTTGATCTACTTCTTTTTTTTAAGAACTTTACTCTGTGGGTCTTCCCACTAATTTATGGTATAAAATTTGTCTATTCTTATAATCAAAAGAAAATAAACATTAATCATTTAAATTTTAAAGTATTAATGTTATGTCAATGGTGTTCGTTACTAACAGGATTTTTGTTGAATAATCTTTGTAATTGATACCTATTGGTCAATTTTTGCTGGTATGTTGGCAGGGGAAAGGTTACCTTTGACTTTTATATATTTGAAAGGTTGCTGTGAAGGGGGAACAAGTACAAAGGTACCCCTTGAGTTTTAGTGAATTTGATGTGATGTGAAACTTCTCTTGAGGATTTGGTGGCTGTGGCTGCTCAAGGTGGTCAAATCAATGTGGTGGGAGAGGAGGATTTGTCATAGTCTTGAAGGTATGCTATTCTTATGTTTTAAGGTATCATGTATCAGTTACAGTGAAAGAAGACTGATGTCTACTTTCAATTATGTAACAAGCTGTATTGGTCTTGTGAATAGTTCTGCAAATCAGATCAGCATGCATTCCTGGATTCACTGTAACAAACTTAGTTTTCTTTATAATAATGGAGGGTTGTTTAAACTACAACCACTTGAGATTAAGATATCTTATTAGGTTACTCTAGATCATAATAGGATTGATGACTTAGATTGTTTAAATTTGAAAATCTGTTTTATCTTAATCCAATATTAGCTGCACTTTACTATGGTGATTCCTTTTTAAAAAAAATAAAAACTATTATTGAAGTAATTTTGTTAAAAATAAAATAAAACTGATAAATAGACAATTTTTATATTTACTTAATCTATATTTGAAAAAATAATTTTGAAGAGACCAGTTTGGTTCATTTCTGTCTGGATGAGGGCATAGTTAAACCAGAAGTCAGCCTAGGAACATAACATCAATTTTTTCTTTCTTCCTGAAATTCAAGAAAATAGAAAAAAAAAACTTAATATAGAGTAAAGAAACAAACATAACCTTGGAAGTTGACATGACCATACTAGAATTGTGTATGGGCAATTTCCAAAAGAATTTATGAAATATGTGAGCCTAACACAGTATAGGGTTAAAGTGGGTCCACACACTTTTTGTCGAATAACCTGCACGCTATTTTGGAGGCGTGGGTGAGAGTTCACTTTCATTGTGTCAGAAACAGAACATAACTAAAAGAAAAGAAAAGAAAAGAAAAGAAAAGAAAGAGTAATACAATTACAAACAACCGAGGTTGTTCTGTTTGGTCACACTTTTGACTATGGCCATTTGCCAACCTTAACATGCTTGCTTTGCTTATCTAATCTAACTTTCTGATTTCCCTGTTCTGTTTTCCCCGTGACAGCCACTCTGTTCACCCCATATTTCAATTTCCCTTTTTCTTTTCTGGGTATCCATCTGTTACCTTTGGGGCTCTTAACTTTCCTTTTTCTTACTTTTTGGTCAAATATGAAGATGGGTGTTCATCTTTAGCCATTCAGAATCTTAGATTTGGAGGAAAGATGAAGGATTTTCATGGGACACCGGGCACTGCCCTTGGTTTGGCTCTAAGGATGTCACAGTTCGTTTTTGCAGCAGGATCAATTGCTTCGATGGCTACCACTCCAAGTTTCTTTAATTTTACGGCCTTTTGGTAATTATTTATAGATTTTGATTTTCTGACTTTTTCTTGCATTTATCTGTTTTGGTGTGACTTTGTTTCAGTACTGTTACTTACGTGTTAGCCAACTGTTTGTTGTTGATTGGGTTTCATATTTGGATTTGTGCATGTAATATGAGTTAATCCAGCTTCTTCAAGCAAGTTTAGCTCTTTGCCTGTTTCAGTCGTGACTGGAATGAATGTGTTCTGGGAATTTATCATTGTTGGGAAATGGGAATTGGGAAATCTGATATTCATGAAGCTTGCTTTTGGACACTATAGATGCTAATCACAATTTTTACCTGACGGATGGTATGCTTGGAAAAAGAGGATTCGAATGGGATTTAGAAGCTAACTATTGGTTTATAAAAATCACATCCAAAATGTGGAACCAGACATGTTAGCTTTTAAAAATCACATCTAAAACAGGAAAACAGACACGTTATGAATCAAACTTGTGTAAAAATTCTCTAATCAGTGGTTTACCCTTTAACTGAAATTGACACAGGTCTCCCCTAGAAGAAACTTAGTACTAGTTATTTTGATGGAGGATAACTTATTATGTAATTCAGGACCAATGTGTTCATGGTGCTGATCAATCTCTACAAGTTTCCTGTATATTGCAGGTACTGTTAAACACAGGTGAAAAATACAAAAGTATATTTCAGAAAAAAAAATGATTTAATTGGTAGAATATATTTGTATCATAAAAGTACATGTGTTTAAATTTTGAAAAATCTCAATTTGCGTTAATTTATAGAAGGTTCCTTTACCATGGTTTGCAAGTATATAATTATACTTAAGGCTTGAATATGTTTGTAGTTCATATAAAAGGAGCGTATTTTGATTTTGATCCCTGTAAATTTTTTTCTTCATCTTTTCATCCCTCTAAAATTGAAAACATTGTTTTTTATCCTTTATGCGACTGTGTAGGAGGTGAATGAAAAGTCAAGAGACTATTTCATTGTATCAACAAGTCACACCTTTAAAAAAACTGTTGTTAGGGTCTGTAATATGTTTGTTATTTATCTATCATAGAATAGATGAAGGATCAAAATAGTGCTTTCAATTATTGAAATGATGAAAAACAGAGAAAAATACTTTATATGGATTAAAAAAAAAAACAATGTTTTCTAATTATAGAGGGACTACTAAGAATACAGAAAAAACTTTATAGTTACCAAAGTTAAAACACAATCATTTTATAGGTATTAAATACATATTTAAACCTTGTAAATTAATATTGATTGATGAAATTAAGGAGTTGTATTACGGCTTCCTACTATGGTATCAATGTGTGTTGGAATCCCATATTGACTAAAGATAAGGTCATATTACAGTATATAAGTGGGGGAAAACCTTATCTTATGTGGTTATGTGAGGATGAGTTAGACCTAAATTTACCTCTTACTATGTTAAAATTTTGGTATTAGCAAAATGACTTTCTGAACTTGAATGTCTTACAAAAGGTTATTTCATGCTTTTGAGGATGATGAAAATGAAAATAGCATCTTTTTTCGTGAGTTTGGTCCTGTCTACAATCCGATTAAAGTTATTTCTTAACTTCTCGGAAAGATTTCACCAGAACATCTTTCTTTCTTAAGTTGTACATGAAAAGTGGTAATTTTGTGTCTGTTCCTCTTTGATCTTTAGTTATATATCCTCAGCATTGACAATAAACTGTAATGTTTACTATTTACGGACACACATTTCTATGCAATCTTCATTGTTTGTCTGTTGAAGGGTGAGCCTTGGGATAATGGTCACGTTGCTGCCTTGCAACTTGGAGGGAACAAGTTCAAATTTTGGAAATAGTCTCTCTGCTTGCTGGGTTAAGGCTATCTTTAGCTTATTTACCCTCCCTATACTCTAGTAGGTGGAAGCCTTATGTTCTGGGTTGCCTTTTGATTGTTGACTACAGCAATGAAACCACTACTAACCAATCTTACTTAGAAGAGTTTATAGTGTTTATTGGGACCTTTTTCTGTCAAATTTAGTGGTCAGTCAAGACGCTCAATGTTTGGCTAGCAAAAACTCATGAAATCATCACACTTTTGTGTTAGTAATTTTTGGTTGATAACTGCATCCCAAGTTCCCAATTCATTGATATCAGCAGCATTTTGCACAATTCTTGTTACTTGTTGGTTTTCAAATTGTTAGACCAATAGAGCATGGACCTACTAACCATTCAATTCCAAATACATTTTGTTTTTTACACTCAAGTTGCCCTTGAAGATTTTGGCATACTTATGCGGAAAGCAATTTACACTGAACAATTACTACGAGGTCATTGTTTTTGTTTCAACAGATTACTCATTAGGCTCAATCTATCTCAGTTCATCAGATTCCATATTGGACATGTTCATATGATATTCCCTCTTTACTTGTCTCTTTATTCTGCCCCCTAAAACCTATGTTTATTACTTTAGATCATGGTTATTGCTTGAAAGGTTCAAATTTATCTTGTTGACATTAAGTTTCAAGCTCTTCTTGTTAATCAGTATATGGTTGGATGCTAAAAATTGAGGATATGGAACTAAAAATGCTATACGAGCTTTGGTTCTCCATGCAAATAATGCCTGAACTGACAGTGGAATTCTTAATAAAATAGAATGAGTCCAGCTCAGCTGGGAATGGAACTAGGCTTGGAGGTGAGGATGAGATTGGGAAGGATGTCTGGTAAAACCGTTTTTGTCTGTGTTATTTGACACTAAGAACCTTTTGAAAAACACACTACAGAAGTTTACTCCAGTAATTAATGAGCACGGGACCATATAAACCACACTCTAAAATTCTATACTTCTTATGTGGGACTCCAGTTCCATACGTTGCAATTGGACCCTAACACTTATGCTTTTTTCTATGAAAAAACTGTTTTATCGTTGTTATGATAATCTGGAAATGTACTTAAGTTGTTGATCTATATCTTGCTTTGATGTTGAACATGGATAACTTGACGACCACTGCTCCTTCTGTATTACAGTTACTTGATAGCTTCAATGGGTTTACAAGTCATTTGGAGTTTTGTGCTTGCTTTATTGGATGCATATGCCTTGGTGAGAAAGAAGGTCCTTCACAATGCTGTACTGGTTAGCCTCTTTGTAGTTGGAGATTGGGTTAGCCTCTGCCTAAACCTGTACTCTTACTAGTTAGTTATTCATTGGTTTATACCTATAACAGTAGTTCTGAAGTATGATCTTTCATTTAAAAGTCTTCTTGACCACTGTCCACAGGTAACAGCAACACTATCTCTAGCTGCAGCTTCTTCCTCAGCTGGCATCACGGTTTTGTACTTCAATGATCTGGGACACTGCCATTTTGGAGAGGAATGCCAGAAGTACCAGATTTCAGTGGCCTTAGCCTTCTTGAGCTGGTTACCGATTTCAATATCATCCCTAATTATGCTCTGGCTATTAGCTGCAGGCTAGCATACTCTATATCCCAGCCAAGTTTTATCATCCATCACATGTTCATCTTATTGGAATTTTTCCTTGGAAGTGTCAATAGGAAAGGAAATTGAGTAGAAGGTTACACGCATTTAAAACGATTCCTTCATTTCATCTAGAAATGGGATGGCTGTAGATTTGTAAAGAGTAAAAATGTATACGTGATTTTGCCTTGCAAATAAATTAGGTTACCAAAGTGTTATGCTGATTTCCTGATCCTGTGACTAGAACAAGGTTAAACTTTTTATGAATTGGGTTGCTAATGCATGTTTTTGCCACATGGTTTTCTCTTTTCTCATCTCACAAGTATCTATGAATGGAGTACCTTTGTCCTTGATTATTATGTCACTGATAACTAAAGCTATCATTAAGAAGAAACCGTGTAGAACAATCACACGTATCTGCTATTGCTTCAAGAACTAAAAACATGAGAGCTGTAAATCAAAATCATTAGGGTAAAGAAACAAAGGAGAAGAAATGAGTGAAAGAGAAAAGAAAATTAGAAAATAAGTGAAAAATAAGATGAAAATAAAGGTAGTTTGGTGGAAGTAAAATAGAAAAAAAAGTAAATTTTTTAAAATTGTTTAGTTTAAAACAAAATGAATATTTTTTTTTTTTGTATTGTTTAGTTTATTTACAGTACTTTATTTAAAATTCTGCATTTTAGTTTGTTTTAGTTACTTGTTTCAAAGGGTGTTAGTGAACTTTCTGGTGGCTAAAGGAGTTCAAATTTGTGGATCGAGGTGATTTAATTGTAGTAAAAAAGTCATTGGACAATTAGAAGGAGATATAACCATGTGAGATATTACACTTAGTGGACTTCAATTACCAGGTTTTAGAAAAGTTAACATAGAAAACAAAACATTTTGTAAATATGAAAATATGGTGAAATAGAATGAAGAAGATGAACCACAATGCTCATTAGAAGGTTGTATTAGACGTATTTGCAATCAAAAGAATGTATCGAAGGTGGTTGCAAACGCCAAATACGTAGATTTGGGATATTTATCTATGTAGTGGGTTAAATTTGATGTATTTGTTTCTCTATTGATTTCAATTTCGATAATTAGTTTGTTTATTGGTTTCAATTATATTGTTTTTTATTACAAGTCTAGATTTATGGATTTCTCTATATTTATTTCTTTTTTGTCTTTGATTTCTTTGTTTCTCGATCTTCAAGTTCTCTACGAGTTCTTGACTTCTCGATCTTTGAGTTCTTGGTTTTTCTATCATTAGGTTCTCAACATGAGTATCTGCAATTATACTTTGATACTCAAGTCAGTTCTCGGTTTGAGTAAAAGATATTAGTTTTGGATCATGATTACGTTACCTTTGACCTTAGAGTGTTCTCCTATTTATAGTAATTCTGTTGAGCTTTTGGTTGTACGAATAATTAGGTCGGACCCAATGGAGTCCAATTGTCTTTTAATCATGATTTATGGGTGTTTACTATGAAGTAATCATTAATGGTGTCGTTAATCTTGTATATTGCTCGAGAGGTTGTCTATGATTTGCCAAGTTGTCGAGATGTTAGATAGTTCTCGGCAGACAGTCCACTATGGGACCTCATCCTCTCGGTATTTGGTAGAACATTGGCTCCCAAGCTCAAGCGAGGTGAAAGATCTTAAAAAAAGAAAAGTTTGTTTCTTTGTCATGTCGATGTGTTGTTGACCTTGCTGGGTACACTTGGCCCCTATGCCTGAATAGGCGCAATCTACGCATTTTTTTGGATGTTACTCTTTGGCAGGGATTCACGAGGGTGAATTCGATCTTGACTGGGAACACTAAAGCATTTTCCAGATGTCATTCTCGACAAGGATTCACTTTGGTGAATTCAACCTTGACCAAGAATGTTGTGGCGCTTTCCAGACGTTGTTCTCGGCAAATATTCACTTGGGTGAATTCGAACTTGGTCGAGAACATTATAATGTTTTCCATATGTCGTTCTCGACAGGGATTCACTTGGGTGAATTTGACCTAGGCTGCAAATTTTGTCACATTTTTCATGTTGCTCTCGGTATGGATTCACTTGGGTGAATTCGACCTTGGTCGAGAACATTGTCACATTTTCCATATATCATTCTCGACAGGGATTCACTTGGGTGAATTCAAACTTGGCCGAGAACACTGAAGCGCTTTCTAGATGTTGTTCTTGCCAGAGATTCACTTGGGTGAATTCAACCTTGACCAATAACGTTTTTTATGCAAAGGAGTTCTTGTCATGTGGAGGAGGATGATGATTGCAGAGAAAGTCTGGAAAGAAGATAGAGCTTGCATTGAAATGGGTTTGGAAGAGATAATGAAGAGGTGTGTGGGGTTAGGTGTAAAGGACAAGGAAAAGGTTAAACCAACTTCCTTGAGTTTTTACTAGGCTAGAGAACATCTAATAAAGAGAGGCTTTGAGAGATGTGTATAGAAAATTCAGAAACACAATTCAATATTCATTTATGTTTAAACATTACATGAGGGAAACCTCTTATTTATAGGCTAATGAAGCTATTAACCATGCCTTGCCTTTTGGATGCCTTCATCTTAGTTAAGTGGAACTTAACTACAATGAAGGTTAAAGGCAACCAAAACCATGTAACTCTCTTAGGTGCTCTAGAAACCTTTGCTTATGTGTTAAGTGAAGGTTTCTAGAGTGTCTTTGAATTATTTTAATCCTATTCTAAAAATGACACAAAAATACAAAGCCAAAACAAATACTATTATACTTTTTACAATTGAATACAACCTAATACATAAATTTCTTCTATGTATTTCTAAGGTTAGCCTTTTTCTCTTATGTGAGTTGTTCCCGCCGGTTGACCTAACGTCTTTGTGCGTTTCTGCTGACTTCGCTTCCAAGAACCCTTCGCTCCCATGTTCCCTTCCTACGGTGGAATCACCTGAAAACAGAGAAACAAAGGGCGCCCTCCCGGTCGTTTGCACTCCGACGGTCAAGTCAGTATCTTGGGCAATGAACACCAAACTTCTCACTCTTAGATCACTGTGTGTTCTCTCTCACTCTGTTCTCTCTCAGAAATGCGTAACTTGCACTAATGAGAGCGCAGAGTGTTATGTGAAAATGTCAAAACGTACTTGGTTATGTCTATTGTCAATCCTTATATACCTTTGGTGTCTTTGCCCTTCTATATTGTTGTGAATTAAGCATTATATGAGCGCGTCTTAGCGACACTAGCACCCAGACTTAGGGCCATCTAGTGTGTAAGACTACTCTGTCGAAGTGCAACTGGCGCGGGGTGACTGCTTGGATGCCAACTCATGCATCCAATCTCTGAGTCATCCGCCCAGGGAATTCCCTGCCCTACTCACGGGCCATGCATGCAGATCACCCCTGGGACGTGACCCTTTACGGATCGTCTCCTCCCTCACCTCTCTTGCTGACTGGAGGGCACACTTGGATAGTGAACCCGACTTTAAAGGTAGAGCGTTCGGGAGGGAGTGCGACACTTACATCTCTGTTCGCCCTTGTGTAGAGGGTGAACCTGTTTACGTTATGATCGCGCCAACGACGGGGAGCCATTCTTCTTATTCTACCAAACAGTCTTCAAGCGCATTAGACAGTGCCTCCCTTTCAATAACTTTGAGAGGGAGCTTTTAACTGAGATAAATGTCGCCCCTACCCAGCTGCATCCCAACAGCTGGGCCATCATCAGGGCTTTCTCCATCATCTGCAACTTCTTTGGCCATGCCCCTTCTGTAAACGTCTTCCTACATTTCTTCGAAGCAAAGAACCCTGGGAAGAACCTCTGGGTTAGCTTCAGCGGGATAACTGGGAGAGTCATCCTCACCCAGCAATCCTATAAAGGGTATAAAGGAAAATTCTTCAGGGTGTGCTGCTCTGAGCACGACCACACTGCGCTTGATGGATTTCCACTATACTGGATGGAGAAGCTCAAACTCAAGAAGGCCAAGACCTTGGATGAGCTCTCTTCAGCTGATCCCGGGGTATGCCAGGTTTTGGCCAGCTTTGGGGGTGATCTTCAACATTGCAGAACTTATCAAAACGAATATAGCCCAATTGGGCTTGCTGGCTATATCGGTATAAGAGTCCTTTCTTGATCTTCTTCATACACCACTCTACTTATGGCTCTTATGTATCTGTTAACCTACATTTGTACTGATTCTCTGATTCTTCTTGTTTACTTGGTTCTTATCTCTTATTCTTTGGTGCATGCATGGTGCTAATTGCAGAGAAGTGGGCTAGGCTGGCTGAGGTCTTGTCTACTTGTGATGACGCAACTGCTAAGGCAGGTGCCTCTGCACGTCCTGCCTCCCAGAATGCTCCTCTCCCACCTTCTACTTAAACCACCCCCACCCCTGCTTCTCCACAAGCTACTCCTGCCCCCACTTCTCCAGTCCCCATTGCGGCGGTTCCTCTAGCAACAGTCAGGGCTTCTCCACCTCCAGCCCCCTTAGAGAAAAACAAAGGGGTGGTGCTCATCGCTTCAGATGATGATGAGGATACCATGGAGGGCTCTGCCTTCAAGAGGCGGAAAACCACAATGGTAGCCACCTCTCACTCTTTTTCTGCTAGGCGCCCTGCCTCACTCAGGGACAACCCTCCTAGCGTCTCCTCTCCTCCAAACCTTCTTGCACTCGAGGATGGGGCCGAGAGTGTACATGAGCTAGCTTCTGCCCCTGCCCCTGAGCTTCCCTTGGTTCTTCAGCAAATCCTGAAAGGTTACCAAAAAGGGGCCATTAGGAGCTATACTGACGAGGCATTGCAGGAGAGCATGGGTCTCAACCTTGGGGAATTTTTGCTCGTGTCAACTCCTCTTCCCACAAGGTTGAGACGAAGACCAAGGAGCAACAAGCCCTGGCAGATGAACTGGAGCGGGTGAAAGAGCAACTGGCTAAACAAACTTAACGTTTCTTCATTCAGGAAACCGCTCTAACCCAGGAGATGGGCGTTCTTCGAAAGGCTGAGCTGGAGGCCAACAAGAGGCTTCACGACGAAGGCCAAAAGTACACCACCTTGCTTAGCAAAGTGGTGCCACTACGTGCTGAGGTGATGGGACTCAAAGAAGAAGCTGGGGCCAACAAAGCCAAAATGGCCAACCTCGAGGAGCGCTCTGTTGCCCGGGAGGTGCATCTGGGTAGGGTGAAAGCTGAGCTCATTGAGAAAACTGAGGCCCTTGAGAAAATCAAGGAGGAACTTACTAAGCAAGCTAAAAGCCTTGAGAAGACCAAGGAGGAGCTTACAGAGAAGACTGAGGCCCTCGTGAAAGCGAAAGAGGAGATGACTGCACAAGCTGAGGACTTTGAGAAGGCCAAGGCAGAACTCCTCGATGATGCTGTTGATGCCTACGCTGCCGGGTTTGAAGATGCCCTGGCTCAGGTTGTTTGCCAACATCCTGAGATGGACATTTCGCCTTTTGCTACGGCGAATCACATCGTCGATGGACAAATTGTGCCAAGGCATCCTCAGAAGGACACTGCTTAGACCTTAGGCTTCACAATTGTACTCTTAAGAACATTTATAATCCTGAATGTAACTTGCACCTTAATTTAGATGCTTTGCTTATCTCTGCTTGTGCCTTTACTTGCCGCTTTTACTAACAATGCTCAAATGCTAACTTCATACGATGTTCTTGAGATTCTTTAAGACTTTGAACTTTAGGTAACACGCCTTCTCGCTCTCTTCCTTTAACTTAACTACTTGTGAAGGCAGCGAGCATGCGTGAACCTTCGACTGCCCTTGTCTTCACTTCTTGCTTTGGACAAGGAACTTCTTTGCTTGACACTTACTTGCACTTTGCTGTCTTGAGGTGTCTACCCTCAAGGTGCGCCTCTGGCCTCATCTTCGCTCAGAGGCGAAGGATGACTTAACTGGCCGAAGCCTACTATTCGTACTTGGTGCCCACACTCGAGGAGGAGGCGTTTCGAAGGAGACTGCCGCTTCCCTCGATGTGTCTAAACACCTAGACGACCGGTGCACTTGGTGCCCACGCTCGAGGAGGAGGCGTCCCAAAGGGAGCTGCCTCCCCCCACGAGGTGTCTAAACACCAAGACGACTGGTGCACTTGGTGCCCACGCTCGAGGAGGAGGAGTCCTAAAGGATACTGCCACTCCCTCTCGAGGTGTCTAAACACCAAGCTGACCAATTCATCATCAGTCGAATTTTGCTAGTCACGCTTGATGCCCACACTCGAGGAGGGGCGTACCATAAGACACTGCCATTCTTCCTCGAGGTGTTTAAACATCAAGGCAACGGGTTTGTTTCTTATTGAACCGTGCTATCCGCACTTGGCGCCCATGCTCGAGGAGGAGGTGCCCCGAAGGAGGCTACCACTCCCTCTTGAGGTGTCTAAACACCAGAGCGACGACATAATCCCCTGCATTGTACAGAAAACTCAGGAATACTTGAAAATGTAATTTTTATTGGGTGACCTCATTAAAAAACCCTCGTAAGGGAAAAAGAATGTCCCCTTAAACTGTATATAATGCAAGAGTTTTTAACTGAAATAAAACTTGAGGTTGGCTGCATTCCAGGTACGAGGAATGAGGCCTCCCTCCAAGGTCTCAAGCCTGTACGCCCCGTTTCTCAGGACTTCCGTCATCCTAAAGGGGCCAGTCCACTTGGGGGACAACTTGTTCTCCAACTGGTATGGGTGAGCCTTCCGCATTACCAGGTCAACAACTTGGAACTGTCGGGGCTTTAACTTGGAACTGTCGGGGCTTTAACTTGGAACTGTACTTATGCTTCACCCTTCTCTTTACTGTCTCAGCTTTGATCCTCGCCTCCTCTCTCACCTCGTCCAGTAGATCCAGGTTCACCGTTCTCTCTTCATTAGACTCTTCAGCCACGAAGCTCTGAAAGCGTGGCGAGCTCTCTTGAATCTCTATTGGGATCATCGCGTTCGACCCGTACACCAAGCTGAAAGGTGTCTCTCCAGTGGTGGACTGAGGCGTGTTGTGATAAGCCCACATTAGGAACTTCTTCTGCCCAGGTTCCCTTAGCCTTCTCGAGTATTCTCTTCAGACCCCTAAGCAGGACTCTGTTGGTGGATTCCACCTAGCCATTTGTCTAGGGGTGCTCGACCAATACGAACACTTGCTTTATCCCGACATCTGTACACAACTGCTGGCTTGCAAACTATGTACCATTGTCAGAGACGAGATGCCTTGGTACGCCAAAGTGACATACTATATTCTTCCATACGAAGTGTTGCACCTTGTGGGCCGTAATCTACGCCACCGACTCAGCCTCAATCCACTTCGTGAAGTATTCGATGGCCACTACCAGATACTTCATCTGCCTTATTGCCAAAGGGAAGGGCCCAGAATGTCGATACCTCATGTGTGGAAAGGCCACGGGCTATAAATCGACCTCTGCTCTTCTGGCGGCGCCTTATGCCAGTCGGCATGATGTTGACACTGTTTACATCGCTGGGCGTGCCTTATACAATCTTCTCTCATTGTGGGCCAGTAGTAACCCGCACAGACTACCTTCGACGCCAAAGAGCGTCCTCTCACATGGCTACCGCAAATCCCATCATGGAGCTCCGCTATTATACATGTACACTGCTCTCCACTCACAGATACCAGGATTGGGTGAGCGAAACCGTGCCTGAACAGCTCCCCATCCAGAAGGGTGTACTTGGCAGAATTTCTTTTTATCTTCTTGCCCTCCTCGGGCTCCAATGGGAGTATTCCATCAGCCAGGTAGCGTCTGTAGGGCGTCATCCTGTGTCCCCTTATTCAACTACACATACCTGCATAGGATCCCCTTCTCTCACCAAGACCGGATAAGCACTTACACTGGGCGTCCTCTGCGTTTCCTGAGTCAACGACCGGTGACTCCTCGCCTTTTCCCTATCCGTATTGATCTGATGGACGCCCACCATATTATCAATGACAAACGCCCGTGGTGTTTTGAGGGTCTCCTATATCACCGTCCTCTGCCTTCCCCCTTACTCGAACTGGCCAACTTGGCGAGTAGGTTAGCACTTGCATTCTGCTCCCTTGGGATGTGCACCAGCTCAAACACCGCGAATGCCTTCCTCAAGACTTGGACGTACCCCAGGTACGCGACCATCTGTGGGTCCTTGGCCTGGTACTCCTCGGTGACTTGACCCGTAACTAGCTGGGAATCACTCTTTACCAGCAGACCGCGTGCCCCCATCTCCTTGGCTAGGAGCATCCCAGCTATGAGGGCTTCATACTCCACCTGGTTGTTGCTTGACTTGAAAGCCAACCTCAGGGCCTACTCAATCAACAACCCGTTCGGCCCTTCCAAGATTACACCCACTCCACTCCCCTACTGATTGGAGGACCCATCTACTGAGAGCACCCATCTAAAGTTGACCTCCTCTTCTAGCCGTGTACCACTTGAAGATAGCTCTACCACAAAGTCCGCGTATACCTGGCCTTTGACGGGGCCTCAGGGCTCATACTAAACGTCGAATTCTGAGAGCTCCACCGTCCAGTGCACCATTCTTCCTGCCACGTCCGGCTTCTGCAGCACTTTCCGGATGGGTAGGTTCGTCATTACCACCACCGTGAAGCTTTGGAAGTAATGACGAAGCCTCCTGGCTGAGAACACCACAGCCAGGGCTGCCTTCTCCAAGGCCTGGTACCTTACTTCTGGCCCCTGCAGTACTTTGCTCACAAAGTATATTGGCCTATGTATCTGGTCCTGCTCCTAAACGAGGACTGAGCTGATCGCGCACTCCGTCAAAGCAAAATACAACCGGAGCGACGCGCTCATTTGTGGCTTGCATAACAAAGAAGGAGCGGCCAGATACTTCCCTGATGTGGCCAGCGTTCAACAACTTCTTCGTCTCTTCCTGGACGACCAAACGCCTCTCTTCGTTGAACTTCCTTCTTCTCTGACGGACGGGTCTGACCTTAGGGTTCATAGTGAGGTGATGACACAAGAAGTCCGGGTCTATACCTGGCATGTCCGAGGCGGACCATGCGAAAGTGTCTAGGTGACGCGCTATCACCTCAGCCACTTGGTCTTGCTCTGCTTGGTCCAATGACTTACCCAATTTAAACGTCTTGCCGTTAATCTGTCTTTCCACCACGTTCCCAATTGGCCCGGGTCGCCTCTCCCGAGCGCTTTCCGCACGAGCAACTCCTGCGCGGTCATCTTTGATAGGCGAGCGCTCCACCACCATGAACACCCCTCTCTTGGCTTTGAGACTGTTCTCATAGCATCTCTTAGCCTCCTGTTGGTCGGACTTGATCACTATCACCTTCCCACTCAGGTCTGACAACTTCATCTTCCATTGGCGTGTCGACGCCACCGCCCTTAACTTGTTCATAGTTGGTCTTCCCAACAAGACATTATAAGTCGAGTGTGCATTAACCACTAGATACCTTATATTCTCTGTGCAGGAGGCGAAACCATCTGTAAAGGTGTTCCTCAGCTCCAAATACGCCCGCACTTCCACTTGATCTCCAGCAAACCCGTACAAACACCTTGTGTAAGGTCTGAGCTGGTCAGGAGACAGCTGCAACTTGTTAAAGGTGGACCAAAAACATTACATCCGCTGAAACTTTCTTCATGTCCCTTAGCCTGGGACTTTCTACACTCGTAGGGCTGCTTCCTCCCCTGACTCTTCTTGTCCATTGCAGCTTCATGCACCCTCATGGGCTGCGCACGCGTCGGTGCACGTGGGCGCGTGGGGACAACACACACATGCTTTTTATTCACTTCACCTTCTGCTGCGATGTGCACCACCGCACGACGCCTAATTTCAGCAAAGGTCTTGGGGCGGTTTCTGATGAGGGATTCACTGAAAGGGCCAGGACAAATCCCTTTCCGAAACGCATGAACCATCATTGTTTAATCCTTGGTGGTGACCTTCACCACCTGCGCCTCGAAACGATTCACGAACTCCTTCAACGTCTCCCCCTAATACTGCCTTACGACAAAGAGGTCGTAAGAATTGGGTGGGGGAGTGCGGTTCGTGATATACTGCTCCCTTTACAATTGCGACAGCTGTGCAAACGAAGTCACGTGGCCGTCTGGGAGATTGATGAATCAGTCCATCGCCGTCCCTACCAACGTGCTCATGAACAACTTGCACCTCACGACGTTAGAACCACCAACTAGCATCATCTGCGTATGAAACGCGGTGAGGTGAGCCTCTGGATCTTCCATACCAGTAAACGTAGCTTTCAGCCCTACAAATGTGGACGGTATCACCGCATCCATGATTTCCTGCGAGAAGGGCATGGGGAACTCTCTGGGAGGCGTAACACATTCTTCCTCATCTGTTTCGTGACTCCCAACCTGGTTTCGCAACCCGCGGAACAACTCCTCATTGGTGCGGTGCAACTCCTCATTTCTTGCTTGCGATGCCGCCAGGTCCAGCTGGATATGCTCTTGCTCAGCCTTCGACGCCGCCATCACCTCCTGGAGGCCCTGCATCATCTCCATAACTTGTTGCAGGGTCAAGCTTTCACTTCCAACATGTGCCGTAGAGCTTTGCCTGATATTCATCATTCTTGAACGTTTCTTGACAAATCTTGAACTGTCTTAACGAATCTTCGAACTTTCTTCATGAATATTGAAATTTCTTGACGAATCTTGAACTTTCTTGATGAATCTTGAACTTTCTTGCGGTTGGGACAAATGTTTTAGATTGTGCCCCACGGTGGGCGCCAAATGTTCCCGCCGGTTGACCTAACGTCTTCGTGCGTTTCTGTTGACTTCGCTTCCAAGAACCCTTGGCTCCTACGTTCCCTTCCTCCGGTGGAATCACCTGAAAACAGAGAAACAAAGGGCACCCTCGCGACCGTTTGCACTCCAACGGTCAAGTCAGTATCTTGGGAAATGAACACCAAACTTCTCACTCTTAGATCACTGTGTGTTCTCTCTCACTCTGTTCTCTCTCAGAAATGCATAACTTGCACTAATGAAAGCGTAGAGTGTTATGTGAAAATGTTAAAACATACCTGGTTATGTCTGTTGTCAATCCTTATATACCTTTGGTGTCTTTTCCTTTCTGTATTGCTATGACTTAAGCATTCTGTGAGCGCGTCTTAGTGACAGTAGCACCCAGACTTAGGGTCATCCAGTGCGTAAGACTACTCTGTCGAAGCGCAACTAGCGCGCGATGACTGCTTGGATGCCAACTCATGCATCCAATCTTTGAGTCATCCGCCCGGGGAGTTCCCTGCCCTACTCACGAGCCATGCATGCAGATCACCCCTGGGATGTGACCCTTTACGGATCGTCTCTGTCCCAGTGGCTCTTTAGCGGTGGTGCGTACTACCGCGTTCCTACACCCCATGCACGGGTCCCTTGTGATCTGGGCCTTCCCCTACTGGTAGCTGGGGTGTGGATTGAAAACCACCTAGTTTATCTACTTTTACTGTTGAGGTGCCGAGGCCCGAGGACTCCACACCCTGCCTTGGTGCCGCCCCCTCCTCGACCACCCTTACCCATGAGCCTAAAGAGACTCCTTCCTGCCCTGCTGTACTTTCCAGCGGACCCCATCTTCAAGGTCCCACCATGTTGACTTTGGTCAACGCCCGAGGCTGGTAAACATCCGAGGACCGGACGGTACATGAGTGTATGGTGGTTTGGAAGTGAAAATGATCCTCCATCAGGGTCCCTCCCTTTAAAAAGATTTTTCCTTAGATTTGCTTAAGCTAGCCACCTTATTGTTGTGATTTGTAGTTAACGTCATCCTGGATAAAAAATTAACCTGTAGAGACATTGAAATATTAATACAAATGGTATTTGTTTAAAAATAATAAGAACAAGAGTAGAAGAAAGGACATTGCTTCCAAGATCTTTGTACCCGTTGCCTTTGGATATACAAGATTAACCCAAGGAGTACGGTTACTGTTTTATTTTCTTACCTTGTGAAGTTGCTTAATTATATGATCAATTTGTTTAGGCATAACTTCACTAGGTTTTTCTGCCCAAGACATAGATTTTTCAAAATTTAAGTGTGTTTATAGTTGCTTTTCCACTACTTGTGAAAGTGTTGAAAAACTAACACAAACTTATGTTCTCCGTGAGTGAAAGTAATTTTATTAAAATAACCATGGTAAACAAAGGTACAATTAAAATGCCTAGGTCGTTCTAATGAAATATCACAAGCTTCTACAAGTACAATGTGATTCAAAACATTTTTAGCATAGTATCCTAAAGAGGGCTTGACTTTCACTTGTTGACTCACAACTAAATCCCCATCATTTTGAATCCAAGAAAGTTTATAAGATGGAAAATGGGCATCTAAGTTGTGTTTCAACATTTTAATAAATAAAGTGTTAAAGTTACAACTGTCCATAAGAGAAAACCTTTTAAAAGTTTGGCAATTCGTTTGAAAAATATTTTCTCTGTGGATAGTATTTAGTTTATTAACATTCTTCAACAAAAAATCTTTAGCAAGGAAAGAGTTAGTGTAAACATCATGGAAAAGATTAAGACTAGACTTCTTTTTTTGCTGTTGGAAAGGTAAATCTCTTAATATGATGGATCGAATTCAGTTTGTCAATACGGTGATTACTGGATTTCTAGCTTATTGCTTTAATATGTATAAAAGGACATGTTTCACTTCTTAAGTAAGTTGAGTAGTGGTGTCAAAATTTTATTTGGAATGGTGATATTCTGAAAAAAGGCATAGTTACCGTTAATTGGGATACGATTTACTCCTTTTGATAATGGAGGTTTGAAGATTATTAATCTTCGTCATAAAAATAATGCATATCTTCTCAAGCTTTCTTGGAATTTTGCTTATAGCAACAAACCTTGGTATTTTCTCCTGAAAGCCAGGGTTTTTAAATCAAAATACGAGTTTAGAATATAGATCCTCATCTCTTTTGCCTGTAATTAAGCAGTTTTATTCTACTACACTTGATTATACTTTTTGGATTGTTGGTACAAGTACTTTTATTAATTTTTGAAATGATAAATGGTGTTCTACTACTTCTTTAGCAAATATTGCACGACTATCTGATGGTGCTAGCATTCCAAATATAGTCTATCAGTTTTGGAAGAGTTGTGATTGGAATATTCCCTTGTCTTTACAGCAGATGCCTCATTTTTTTTTATCATATCATGGTTAGGGAGGATCAAGATATTCCTAATTGGATTCTAGATGAGTTTGGTCGTTTCACTCTTAAATTGGCAAATACTTTTTACTTGGAACCAGGAGTTCCCTGTGGTTGGGGTAAATTCATTTGGTCTTCATCTATTTCGCATCCAAAACTCTAGTACTCTGGAAAAATTTTCATGAGCAGCTTCCTACAGATCAACATATTAAGAATAAAGGTTTCCACTTATGTTCTATGTGTACACTTTGTGAAAAGCACGAGAAATCTATTCAACATTTATTTTTTGAATGTTGATGACTTTTTACGGTAAGTGCACTGCGTTTGTCAGAAGTAATAATTGTCCCTAAAGACGGATATCGATCCCACAAGGAACAGTGAATTATCGAGTATAATAATCACTAAATATAAAAACAAAACAATAAAAAGAGTTTTGAATTAATTGTGTTGACATTGATCAATAAGAAAACAGACAGAGAATTGGTTGCTTCAAGTTGGAAAAATAGGGATTCGGTTTCATCTTTCTCACTCTTATGTATTTTGATTAACATGTCAATATTAAATTCTTTGATTGAAATTGATGCTCGTATAAAAATCATTTATATCGATTCTTCGCATATGAATCTTTAAGAATGTTCCCTAACTATCAATCCCTCGCATAATTATAAGAGCAACTTAGAACGAAGTTCAGACGTTAATGGCAATTAACATTTCAAGTCTATCCCTAGCACTCAAATATGTTAAGTATTATTGTTTAGGTCCAACCCTAAAAATACCTCCCGGTCAGATTTAAGATTCTCAATTTGTCACGGAAAATTAAAAATAAAACAACAATACCAATAATCAATTAAGAACTGAATATTAATATATAAGATATCACTTAAATACATAAGAGTTTGAGCAGATTACTCCCAATCCCAAAGGGTAGAATCAGCCACACATACTTCTAGCACCTTCCATTCTCCCAATTGGGTTACAATTCACTCTATGGTGTTTTCCTATCAATATGGCACACTAGGGTTAAACCTCTACCTCTCTATTTATCCTAGTTTTCTAGGGTTAGGTTGCTTCCTGTGTCGCGCTAATGCGCTAAATGATAAAACAAAAAAGGCCCAATCTTTTTCTGCATCTTTTTCCATTCTGGGACCTTCTAGCTTTCTCTTTTGAGCTCAAATTATTCTCCTTTACTTTAAATCTTCAATCCTCCCTAGAAATCTGCAATTAAAACCAAATTTGGAAATAAAATACTCTTATTCAAATAAAGATCAATAAAAAATGTAAAAAGGTATAAATTCATAAATTAGGAATTATTTTATATGTAAATTAGTAATAAATCCTCATAAGTGTCTATATTTTAATATGAAATATTACTGAAATTAGACACTTATCACTCTCCCCAACTTAGAATCTTGCTTGTCCTCAAGCAAAGTAAATGAATATATTTGAATTTA
>Ga0123342_1004084_pt1 | contig 22732 bp, 14 predicted proteins | sample Turbeawhitnodule_FD_89960 | JGI IMG/M metagenome (GOLD analysis project Ga0123342, IMG submission 89960) | Root nodule microbial communities of legume samples collected from Mexico - Turtle bean Mexico white nodule | ecosystem: Host-associated > Plants > Roots > Nodule | place: Mexico: Nepantla... | reverse complement strand
GAAAATTCACACCAAATGAAATGTAGTTGGCGCCTAAATGAGAGCACACATGTGGAGGTAGGTTCTAGAATCCTTCCATGTGTGGAAAGGCCTAGAACTTACGCTCCATGATGTCTATGTGTGAGCTGGACTTTAGTTTAATTAGGAAATCCTAATTAAACTTCAGATTTAGCCTTCTAGGTGCCTTTTTGCATGTTTCAACACAATTACAAAAAGAAATTAAACTATGCTACTTTAAAAACTATTCTACACTAGAGTTTATGACATGTAAAATGTGTCCTCTTGGCCCCTCTTTGACCATAACTCTAATGGTTGCCTTATTTTGATAGTTAGGTGGCCTTTCAAAGGATTGGTGTTGGGGCCTCTTCCATCACTAGAGCCTGAAGGAAGAGCTGGAGTGGTTTCCTGTTGGGTCATCTTAGATAAGGAAGCTAAAAAAGAAAAGAAAAAGAGAAACTTTAGAGGAAGAAGGTGGCGTAACTCGACAGAACCAGAGAAAACCAAAAAATAGAGACTCGAAGCGTAAACCGAGAAAATGAATGCACAGAAAAATGCAAAAATCATAAACAGTCCCATGCAGTTATAAGCATGTTACAAGCAGCGAAATCATAAATCGCAAGCAATCGGTGCGTAAAAATCATACCTTTGAATATTGAGGTTTGAGGGTTTGGAGTTTTGGAAGAGAAAAGAGAGAGCGATTTTCGCATAAATGCTTAAGAGAAGGTTCGCGTAAGTGAAAGTAATGAAACAGTGAGGGAAGTGTAAGAGTTTAAGGGTTTGAACAGTGCACGAAGAAGTTCGAGTGCCAACAAGTCTAGCCGTTGATCTTGGCACGTGTACGTTGATTAACAAAGTATGGTGAGACGTCGCTTCGGTGTACTGTTCACGCCCGTTACCCAATGCCACGTAGGTCGCCCAGCGCGATCACTTAGTCTCTTCCCTGAAACAAGTTACAGCTCGGGACTGGGGGGCTTGTGTCCCGACCAGTCCTCGGTCTTCGACCCAGGGACTGACCTCAGACATCGCACACCGATGCTTGGTAATGGAAGGGGACCACGTAAGTTGGGCCCGAGACACACCTACCAGGGGATCGGTTAGTCTTCGGACATTGATATCATAGACCCCGATGTTTGAGATCGACATCGAACCTCGCCAACAGAGGAAGAGATCGGACATCGGTGGTCTGAACGTTGTAGTGGGATACGTAAGGTGGGCCCTAGAGTTATGCTAAGTTGACAGGTAAGACATGAGATATGTGGGGAGCCTAAGTCACGAAGGATCCATGCACGTGGTGTGTAACAACACAAAGGTAAACCCTAGTTTCAACCTATATAAAGGGTGCCAAGAACCCTAGCAAGGTACACAGTTTCTAAGATTGAAGCTAATATACACTCTTGGTGTTTCTTTGCCCTAATACTGACTTGAGCGTCGGAGTGCAAACGGTCGCTAGGACGCCCCTTTGTCTTTGCAGGTGAGAGGTTTCTTGATCAAGGAGATCACGATTCTCAGGCAGAGATAGAAGGGACAAAGGCTACCGTTAGAGTCAACCGGCGAAACGAGTCAACCGACGGGAACAATATATATATATATATATATATATATATATAATAAAAGAAAAAATTAAATATGATAAATGGAATTAAAAAAATTAATTACTAAATATAATATACCTTGTTCATCATATTCAGTATCATTTATTATAAAATTATTGTTTCAATTCTTTAACATCTATAAATATTAAATATAAAATATTAAGTAAAAATTTATAAGAAATTAGTAATTAATAATAAATATTAATAATTTTTTCGAATAATCTACCTAGATAATTTTAGTACGAAGATGTCAACTTTTATAAACATTTTTTTCTAAAACCAAACTTTAATGGAAATTGATCAGAAAAGTTGCTTATAAATAAAAATATTATTTTAATATAAGCTCCACTTTGATTAAAAATAAAGAGAAATTGCCTTTAAAATGTAAATAAGTAAGTAACTTTTCCAATTTATAATTAATTTTCAATTGACTTTGATTTTAACAATCACGGGCGAGTCTGAAAATAGAGTTTGTTTTTGATTGCCAAACAAACACGGATGAAGTACAAGAAGAAGGCGAAGGAACAAAGTAAAGAAACTCCAAAAGGAACATAAAACGACGACGTAGATCGAGGATGGTGCTGAACACCAACGTGGTGGCGAGAGTGGCGCACGCATCAGCGCATCTTTTCCAATTCATAGCTTGCAATCCCGAGAGGCTTAGCAGCGACGTCGTTTTGCACCTCCTCTTCTGCCTCCCTTTCCACTCCCTCTTCCGTTCTCTCTTTTCCTACCTTGGTTATCGTCATCCACATTCCGATTGACAATATCCTCTCTGTATGTATATATATTTCTACATACCATTAATTATTATTGTTGTTGTATATTAATATTCTATTTCTGTTTATCATCATCATGTCTGTTCTAGGTTTTTGCTTCAACTCATTTGATTTAATGCCCTTTCTGTCTGATTAATTTTGAAAATTGGATACTGAAGCAAGGTGAAATGAAATTAGTTTGTTTTACTTTTTATTCTGAATTTGCTTGGTACGAATAATGATGAGCTAAGGTGTTGAGTTTGAATTTTATTAGGAAAGAAAGTTGTGATTCAATTCAAAAGAAAAACAATTTGCCAAATTATCCTACACTGATTAACCATCAACTTTGTGGATTAATACTTTCTGTCAATGGTCAAAAAAGTACTAATTTATTGTGTTTTAACCTTGTTATGTTGTGGACTCTGTTTTTGTTTAACATGGTACAAAAGAACATTTGGGTAATGGCTACAAGTGGCTATATTTTTTTATTAATATGGCTGGAAAGTTGAAGGGTAGTGAATGCAGGATATTTATGCATCAGAATGATTAAAAATGTTTACAGTTTAACTGTAGTTAGTGTAGAAAAAAAATTCTCTCTTTCAATTTCTTTTTATTTTAGGAGAGTCAAAATTGAGTAATGAAGTAGGATTTTAGTTTTTGTTTTCTTTTAAATTTTTGTACCATAAGCAAATATTTTTGAAAATTCCTTTCTTCTCTTCACCTCTTCATGATTTTCCTTTATTCAGATGCTATGTAATTGTACTTGATCTCTTTACTACTGTGTTCCCCATCTTGAGACACACAAATCAGTTGGTTTGGTACTCAATATTCATGGATGAGGCAGGGAAGGTAAAGGGTAATAAGTTTGAATTAGGGTGCCTATACTCTTATTATTTCATCGTTTTTTTAACAGTGTGTTATTAAGAAGTAAGAAGGTAGAAATGACATGTAATGGTCTTATTAAATTTTGTTTGTCCTTGTTAGAGAGCAGTGTAGGTTTCTGAGTGGAGACGGAGAAGACTAGATTACAGGGCTTGTTGACCCCTTTTCTCTCTTTGGAAATATTGTATGACGATCATGACTAGTGATAATGAACTACGCTAAGCAATTTAGAAAATGAAGATTATAATGAAGTGACAATAGCTATAGTAACTTGAGAATTTATAAGATGAAAATTGAAATTCCGAATATATCAAATCGTCCTAGGTTAGTTCAAACAAATAAATGGTTTAGTAACGTTTCATGTACATTTATCTTCGACATCCTTCTTACAATTAAGGTAAGGATTTTGAACATGATCATCTCTTGTAGGGAATGTTTGGATTCAAATGAACCACACCATGCATTTCTGTGGTATTCGAGCCATAGCTTCCTACCTCCCATGCTACCCAATTCTAAGTATTTGTTTTGAAAAAAAAAAGTATAAAGTGAGAGGTGAAAAAAAAGAAAAATAGAATCGAAAGTAGAATTAATTGAATGAAAGGATAGTTTGTTATAAATTTATAAATAAGTGATATTGATTTGAAAGAATAAAATGTAGATTATAACTATAATTTAAGTGATTCCCAAAGTGTCATTATTTTTAAAATAAATAAATAAAATAAAATAGAAAATGTCTACTGTGTTGATATTGTTATTTGGATGAAAATAAGAACATAATTGATTGGGATGAGAACATAATTTACTATGTCCTTCAAATAATAGTAATTTGATGAGTTTTTCGTTACATAATTAATTTAGGTTATGTATAATTGAGTGTGTACATACCTACAATTTGTTATACATGGTACATAATAAATTATGTGACTATAAAATGACATATTTCATTGTTGATCTCTCTTGATTAAACAATTCCAACTCTTGAGGAAGGGAGAAGCAACTAGTGGCTTACAATTATTATATACAATTACAATAAAATTGCCGGTGTATCTTTCAAGACTCCTGACAATCTACTATAGTGATACATAATAGATAGATTATATAGCTAAAAAAATGATAGATATCATTTTTGGTCTCCATTCACCGGTTCTCATTCTTAACAAATCCTATTAACAAATATAAAACAACACAAGCAATTAAGATACTTCAACATGTTAGTCCACTCCTCCATGTCAATTAGAGTTAAAGGTTTAGAATTTAGGAATACCAATTAGGATTTAAGATTTAGAATTAGAGTTAAAGGTTTAGAATTTAGGAATACCAATTATGATTTAAGATTTAGAATTTAGGATTAGATGATGCATAATAGAATAAATGATTAATATAATTGTTAGGTCTCTTAGTTATTGACCATTTTCCTTCTTAACAAAGCTTGAAACAACCACGTTAACCATATCAGAGGAGATAATTAAGATATTTCAAAATTGGCAGTTTGTCTTTCCATACTCTTCCTTCTCAATCTTCTCATCTCACAAAGGTACAATTTACAATTGGTTCTACATTATTACCAAAATATCATTGTTTTACATAAATAAATAAATAAAATAAAATATAAAAAATGTATAGTGTGTTGGCATTGTTATTTTGACGAAAATAAGAATATAATTGATTATGGTAAGAACATAATTGACTGTGTATTTTAAAAGAATGATAATTTGATGAGTTTTTACTTATTTAATTAATTATGGGTTATATATAATCATGTGTAGGTATGTGCTGCAACAATTGAGTATATATAGATCTGCATAATTTAGTACACATAATACATAATAAATTATGTAACTATAAAAATGATAGATATTATTGTCCGTCTCTTTATTGAGCAACTCTCATTCTTAACAAATGAGAAGCAATAAAGTGAACACATTACTAGAGATAATTAAGATTTTTCAACATTGTTGGTCTGTCTTTCAAGACTCCTCCCCGACAATCTATTATACATTATCCATAATATAATATTATGTAGCTATAAAAGTGAAAGATTTCATTGTTGGTTTCTATTGACCAACTCCCATTCTTAGCAATTAAGATTTTTCAACATTGTTTGTCAGTCTTTTCATACTCCTCCATGCAAATCTATTATGCATGATATTTAATAGAAAAAAAAAATGATTGTTGGTGTCCTTATTGACCAACCTCCCTTCTTTACAAAGCTTGAAGCAACCACATGAACCATACCAAAAATAATTAAGATTTTTCAACATTGGCAGTGTGTCTTTCCAGAGTTTTCCTTGTCAATCTTCTCATGTCACAAAGGTGCAACTTGCAGTGTGTTCTACATGATTAATCAACTCATTTATTCACTCTAACAAAAGTTGTCGCAACACCTTGAACACAAAAGTTCTACATGATTAATCAACTCATTTCTACATGATTTCATCTGTGTTCTTCCTTCCATTTGCATAGTACCAACTATGGAAGTAAACAACAGTTTAATGTAAGAAGAATGTGACAATTGATTTATACAGGGTTTGAGAATGGATGCAAGATTTATGTTATGACTAGTCGAGAATTATTAACAATTATTATTTCTTGCAAGCAAGTAATAATCTATAGTTTTTAATTTTAAGATAATCCCTGGGTTGGATTGGCATAAGAGAGATGGATATGTGAGTTTGAGAATAGTTGTCGTCCAAGTAAAAATTCATACACATATTCATGTTTTGGTCGGGTAAGGGATACATATGTATCCAAATTGATATTGTCTCAAATGTTAACAATATTTTTCTTAAAAAAAATATTGCTAAGAAAAGAAAATATTATTAAATATTTAATATAAAAAACATACATTTCATTTTTTTTATTAAGGAACTTTGCATAAATATTAAAATAGAGTATCAAATAAAAATTATATAAATATCAAAAGTAATTATAGACAAGAGTTTTTTTTTATCAACAAATTATAGACAAAGAGTAAACCATTACAAATATATTTTACAAATGTTGAGAGTGAAAGTTTATTGTGGATCTCAATCATGGATATCAAATGAGTCAAACAAATAAGTTATAATGAAATAAAACTAATAAGAAAAAAAATATATAAGTTTGTAGGTTACCTAATAAAGTAAGAGTTTACACCATTGAACATTGAACATTGAAATTGAGAGTCTAATATTCTTACATGACAATAAATAAATAAAAATAGTATAAAAGAGTAATAATGATCAAATGTATATCCTATAAATGATATAATTCAAAGAAAATAAGGTTTGTATTTTTTTTTAAAAATGAAATACATTGTTAGAACGAACTCCATAAAAAAATGTGTAATCGGGTTTTTAATAATAGAAAAATACCTTGAAGATTTAAATGAATTTGGTAGATATCAAATAAGTGGAACAATTGAGAAAAATGAAAAAAATTGTGAAAAATATATATATTTTTTCAAATAAAACAAAATCAATGATTAAATAACAATGAAAATATATTTTTTAGATTACCAAATAAGTTAAAGATATTTTAATAATTTAAAATATGGAGATTTGAAAATAGGGATTGAACATATATGTATATACTTATTCATCCTCATACCCAACATAAGAAAATGAGTATTAGTCATTACTCATACTCCTAATCATGTTCATTCAATGTAAGTATTATGAGAGATGATAATATGGACGAGACATACATGTCACTTAGTAACTCACTTTAAATGTAAAATAAACTGGACATTTAAGTCTATAAGCTCACATAGGCTGGTCCAAATGACTCATAACCCATAAAAATTGGCTTGTTCCACAAAACTGTTAAATTTGTTTTTAGTTATTTACAAACTGTTTTGGCTCAAATTTAACTGATTAAAACGGCTAGTTTGATAAGCTATAAAACTGTGATTACCCTTCTTGTTTTGAAAAATACATACAGCAAGTGATTTAGAAAAGATTTTGTAAAATTTTGGATTCAAGAAAGCAAGATTGCCTTGAGTTGTGCTTTGGTTAAATAGTGGATTAGGAGCAACTGTGATTTCCTGTAATCAGGTGTAATATGTTCCATATTCTCTTGTAATTGTTCTTTAGTTTGAATTCTTGTAAATTGTGTATCTGTAAGATCAGAGGGTTGTTCTAACTATGTTTGAAGTCAAAGAGGGTGTGTGTTCTTGAGTGGTCAAGATCACATATTTGAGGTTGTGGTGTGTTGTCATCTGTTATTGGTTACCTAGTGAATACCTAGTGGTTTTCTAGGGACTAGATGTAGCTCTGGTAAGGAGTGAACCAGTATAATTGTTTGTGTGATCTTCTCTCTCTCTCACTCATTTAAAATCTGTTTGACTTGTGATTTTATCTCTGTTGCCATAAACAATCTGTTAAAACGCATTTTCAACCGGTTGTTTTTCTGATAACAGTTTTGTTTTCTTGGCTGATCTGATTCTTTGATCTATAAATCAACATCAATCTTCATTCTTAGCTAGTATTTGCGAAAAACTTCCTTTAAACAATTCACCCCCCACTTGTTAAGGCCATTAATTCTTACAAATAGGTCTGGTTAACTCGGTGAACCAATGTTCACTTGGGTCTATGAGCCCCATGAGATATGAATGGTGTATAGAAGCCCAGGCCACTACGATTTTGATATCAAAGGGATTCATGAATAGACACGGTGTGAACTCATGATCAAAGTACAATAAGTGATTCGTAGAACCTCATGATCTTGCGCTCGTTTAAGGTAAAAGATTAATTGCTTTTGATGATTGTGTTTGAAACTTGTCTAAATTAAGCGATTAGTTGCATTGTTATCTTAGTTACTTTATGGGGGTGAGAAATAAACATTAAGGCAAGACTTAAATATATGGTGATACATAAGATAATGTCAATGAAACGCAAAAGTAAATTGTTCACTAGCAAAGCATAGTTAAATCAGTTTTGTGGCATTCTTGATCACTCCTCTTTGAACTCCCCATCCACCACGACCTTACCTGGTGCTAGTTGTGAAAAGTCCACTTTGGGGTAGAGACTGGAAGCTTTATCTACAGCAAATCCAAATCCCACCAAGAAAGCTTGGATCGCTTCCTCTTTGTAGACTTCGATCTCACTAGAAAGGAACTCATCCTTCTGAGCCAGTTCCTACTGCAACTTTTCGCGATGACTCAACTCCACTGTTGCTTGTTCCTCGATCGCTTTGGTCTTCTCGACCAGGAGTTGCTCGGTACATTGGTAGAGAACTTGGAGATGTTGAAGCTTCTATTGCATGTCAGCCACCTTCTGGTGAAGTTCGTCATTTTCCTGAATCTTGGATTCGGTGGCGACCTCTTGGCTTCGTATCTTCTTCACGGCCAAGCAACTTGTGTCCAGAGTCTGTCCAAATTGCTTTATGGCTTCTTCGAGCAGATGGCGTCCATTATGAGCCCTCAGCCTCTCCTCGTCTTCAGGCAGCAACAGGGCACCCTCAATATGAGCAACAACATCGAGATTGGGGTCCCATAATCCTTTCCTCCTTGAACTTTTAGCGCCCCCCTCGAAGTTGGACACTATGACTGGGGAGGGGGACGAAGCTCTGGGTGGAGACACTTGGGCGGAGTTGGCCCGGACACGAGAACAGGAGGTAATAGAAGGGATGACGAGGGCTTTCCTTTTTTGGGGAAAGACTAGCCCCAAGCAAGTGTCTTTTTCATCCTCGGTAGGTGCAGGGGCCTCCTCAATGGCTTTTGGCTAGCCATTTTGGCTTTCCTCGCCATCTTCTCCAGTTCTTCTTTGCTAAATTTGGCCAACATCCTCCTTGCAATAAGATAGAGACAAGAGATTACAATCTATAAAGAAAAGGAGGGCTCGCTGGGTCTAAAAAAGAAATGTACCAGTATAACTCTCTAAGGCATCTGGATCGAACTCTTTGCTCAGCAGGTAAACGGTGTCAAAAACAACTTGTAAGCTCGACAAGAACTTACAAACTTCCTGGTCGGAGGATGGCAGGTCTTCCAGACGTCGGGCCACAGTGAAACAAGGTTTTTTGGTCCAGTATAAAGGGAACCCATCCAAAAGGGTGAGATGATATTTATTGGCACGAAATTTTAAGAACTGACCCTTGAAGTTCTTATAAGGAGATTGGAAAAGGGTAAGCAAGCCCCTCCCAGGGGCACCGTTGAAGGATACCTAGAGTTGGCGACCCAACTTTTTGGCCTAAAAAAAGTACAAGAAAACCTCCACAGATGGTGTAAGGCCAAACTACGTACAAAGAACAGCAAATGCTCAGACAAATGCCTAGTTATTGGGATGTAGTTGAGTTGGAGCGATGTTTAACTCGGTTAAAAGCTCTTTTTCGAAGTAAGTAAGAGGAAGACGTAGGCGAACCTTCTTGAATACGGTTGCATAGAAAAAGCAGAAAGGTTTTCCAAGATTAGAAGACTCGTCACAACATACTGGTTCATCTTCTCTACAGGGAACTACATGTATCCTATCATTTTCCCTACCAAAAGGGCAACCGTTTTTCCTAAGATTTACTATTCGATCAAAGGCAGTGAAAGATGAGGTCTCTTCCAAAAGGTTTTAGGGAGCCCAAGGGTATAAAGCTTTGTAATCCATGATAGGGTTGATCTAAAAACACAACATACAGGAAGGTTGCAAAAAACAAGATTCATACCAAACAGAATAAGTAATAGCAAGCCAAATGCATGAACATTTAAAGTTATGGAAAGAGTAAAATTTGAGTGCAGACCCAGCTCAAACAATATAGATAAAAGTACTCAAAGATATAAGTAGATTGAAAAGAGAAAATACCTGTTGAAGTTAAAAAGAAGAAACTTTGAGGAGGAGAGCGCAAGAAGAATGAAAGGCGAGCTCGAGGGAGAGGACGGGTTTCAAATTCAGAGAAATGAGGCAGTGTGGCGCGAATGAACGTTTGGCATGGTATATACAGAGAAAGGAATTCGAGACGTTAAGTTCCTCTCCACCCTTGATGTTGCGCCACGTGTGTGCTAGGGATTAATTAAGGTGAAATGTCGTGTCAATGACGCTTTGTGCACCGTGACTACCTAACCCTTGTGAAACCATTATGTCAATTGTCGAGGCACTCAGACTCTTTGCTTAGCCTAGCTCAGCTCGAGCCTGGGGGGCTTGTGTATTGGGCAGAGGCTCGGTCAATGGTTTATCCCGAGAATAGCTTGGTCCTCAGTGTGGGCTGGCGAGTGGTCAGCTCGGCTATTGAGCCTGGGCGGAGATTATGGGTTTTGACCCAATTGAAGGAGTTCGTCGAAAACGAACACAATGTGGCTGCCCTACATAAGGGTGGGACTTGTTGTGAGTATGTGCTTATAGATAATTGTGTATGGTTGTTTGTTGCATGTGGGTTACATATAAAGTATTTTGATAGATGCTGATAATAACCCTAAAAGATAAGGGTGTGCACTTATAACAAAATGTTGAATAATTTATGTCCATGTCAGGTGGGTTTTCTGTTATTATTTTATGTGCTTAGTTATATTTTCAGTTAGGATTTATTCCCTTGAGCACGTGTTGTTGCAAAGGTGGTTATAAAAGAGGAATGAATCTCCAGTAAAGGTACCCTTTCTAAGACACTTGACCTAAATGTTACTTTGGATGAACCCTTACTTACTTGATCGTCGGAGTGTAATAACAGATAGGGCGTCCTCTGTCACAACGGAGCCATATTCTAGTACGACCAGGAGATGTGATTCTGACTACCTAACAACCACCGATACAAATGAAGATATTTCATAATACATAAATGAATAAGATGTAAAAATATTTCATAATATATAAATGAGTAAGATGTAAAAATATTTTATAATATATAAATTAGTGCAAGTCTTATTTTAGCGTATTGTTTTATAAGATTGAGTTAAATTTTTTTTAAGTATATTACACTTTTTTTTAATAAAAAATCTTAATAAATATAAATAAAAAGTAATTATTTTATCCTTTTAAATTTTTTGAAATGTAATAAGTATATATATATATATATATATATTATGATGAGTTTAAAGGGAAGTTGCTAACCCTCTCAACAGTAAGCATACACCTTGTATCTTAATAAATTAATATTTTATTTATTTTTATTATTTTTTAATTTAAAAATATTAATATATTATTATAAACCGTGTCAAATGTATATTTTTTACTCTCTTTAAGTATCAACAAAACTTTTTTCTAAAGACAATGCATGTAAAAGTTTTTTTCATTCATTGTTAATTATTGAAAATAACTGTCGTAATATTTTAAGTAATTTTTTTCTTAAATACCCCTATGGGTGAAACCAAAATAAATCTTCGAGACTAGTCATTAGAATTCAAAATTATTATATAAATTAAAATAAGTTTTTTTCAAGTAGCCCTAGTATTCATGAATATGGAGTCAAATATACTCCAATCAACAACAAATTAGTTTTATAAATCAGTAGAATTCAAGATCATGTAAATAATTTCATATAAGTTGATTATAAAATAAAATAAATTCATCATAGATTACTAGACCATGTAATTTTTTATTTTTTTTTATGGGAAACCACATAAATATTTTTTGAAAGAAAAAGTAAAATATTTGGTCGGAAACAATTGTTACCAAAATACTTGTGCTGTGTATCGGAAATGACTATTTCATTGTTTGTTTAGTGGTAAGGGAGAGTTTGGCACAAACTACCACCATGAAGAGCATGGTGACGCCATTGATGAGGGTCTCACCCTTTCGTCACCAGAATGGCCATAATACCCTTCCCTTATTCTCTCTCGCACGCTACCCTTCCTCACCAAACTTCTCTTTCTCCCCTCTCTCTCTCAGTCTTTCCATGGCCGCTTCATCCCAATCCTCTTCTCCGGTACCTCTCTATTGTCCTTCTTTCATGTCTTTTCTTCCACCCAATTGAACCAAGCTTGGTTTGCACGCTTCAAAATTTAACCTTTGCATCACATGACTGGAATTTGGATTTTTTTGTGTGTGTTTAATTGGGTGATTGAATTTCTGCCATATCTCAATGATATGAAGTGTTTGTTCATTATGTGATGATCACTGTTCATGAATATGTAATAATAGTGTGCTTTTGATGGTTTAAAAATCAGGCTGTGTCGCGTGGTGATGCTAACATGGACAAAGATGGTGTATTTCAATTGATTCAAGCACATCAGGTATTTCATATTGGTTCAGTTGAATTCAGTTTGTTGCGTGTGAACTCGGAAGTGGTTGAAATAGAATGAATATTTATGGGTCTGATTGGTTGTGTTAATTTTATTGGGGTTGTTTTGCTATGATAGGAAAAAGCTGCTAGACTTCCACCGGTTGAGGAAATTCGAACTGTCCTTGATCGTAGCGTTCGCGGAATGCTCTCTACATTCTCTAAGGTTTATGTATTTTCCTTAAGAAATCTGATTGTTAAAAAGGATAGCTTTTAATGGAAAAAATGCTGAAAGTATCTTTGAGCATTACCAATACTCAAAGTCTTTTAATTGGAGAGAGGACATTTTGCCTTTCTAGAAGTTGTTTCTAAAAGACTAAGGGGTCTACGACCTTTCCCACCCAAGTAACATTAACAGAATTCAAGTTTGGCAGAGAAATGAAATTCAAATCTTGCTGCCTTCTGAGTTCTGTCTTCATATATTTGACATGAAATTTTATTCGTGTTTATTGGCAAATGACTTAATCTTCTGATTTTTAACAAGCAGAAGTTCGATGGCTATCCATCAGGGTCTATGGTTGACTTTGCATGTGATGCAAATGGATATCCTATATTAGCAGTGAGCGACCTGGCAGTTCATTCCAAGGTTTTTCCTTTTTCTTTTCTTCCTCCAAAACTTTCCTATTGTTAGAAAATGATAAATATAAAGAGTTAAAGATTGAAATTGCTTCTGGTTGTGAACTGACTTCAAAAGAAATAGAATTTGATGTCAAATGCGATTTTGTGAACTAGCTTGTATATAGCCATTCAGTACATTGTGCTGAATTTGGCATGTAAAATACCACAAGTTCAATTTGAAATCCTATTTTCCATGTCCTCAACCAGCACATGGTCTTGTTAACTATTATTACTCATGAGAACATCTTTTGCAACCAACACCTACCCAGTTAAAAGCTTGCTTCCATTGCTAAAGAGTGTTTTTGCGCAGGACCTAACTGCCAATTCTAAATGTTCATTACTTGTGGCTAGAGATCCTGAAGATAGGACTGATTTAGTGATTACTTTACACGGTGATGCTATCACTGTAAGTTGTGATCTTCTGTTTATTTCCTTGTTATACATGATTTCTTTGTGTTTTCGTTTCCATTCACTTTGCATATTGGATTATATAGTTATTATACTACAAAACCGTTATTTGAAGGCTTTGCAGATTAAATGCAGTGTGGAAATTTTTTTTCAGGTACCTGAAAAGGATAAAGAAGCTGTTCGAGCTGCATATTTGGCGAGACATCCCAATGCATTTTGGGTAAATTTGTTCATTGCTCCCTCTGTAATTTGTACCTTTCCCTTCTTATTGTTTTTGAATTAACAACTTTGAAGCCTTCCAATATTGAAGGTTGACTTTGGAGACTTCCAATTCTTGCGCATTGAACCGAAAGTTGTACGATTTGTGTCAGGTGTTGCCACAGCTTTGTTAGGATCAGGAGGTTTGTTAACCATGCCATTCTTGTTGGTTTCATTTGCTGTTAATGCTATCTTGCAAGGTTCCTTATATTTTGGATGAATGAGTTCGGAGCGGAAGGAAAGGTAGGATTAACTTTTCACATTAGTAAAGTTTTACCTATTTATTTTTTTTAAAACTAAAGGATTTAATAGAAGGTTATTGTGTAAACTTCTTGTCATCTTAGTAAAGTTGAAAGCAGTTTATTGGAATAATAGTTAGTTGTCAGAATAATGGAGTTTAATTATATTAGATATGCTGGGCAGTTAAAGTGTTAGGGGTATTGAGTTAGTCTATGCAGGAGGATAGGGTAGAAGAGAGAATGCTTGAATGATTTTTAATTATGGTTGATGCCAATAAGGTAAGAGTGGTTGGCAGGCAATAGAAGAGGTTTTATGGTTAGATTTGTGAGTGTTTGGAAATCATGATGTTGGGAGAAAACTCTTCTAACATGATCTCTAAAATGAGTAATATTCATTCTTGATTCAATTCAAATTGTATTGTGATCTTAACCTACTGATATTTGAGAGTGGTTTCATCGTTATTTTCTCACTTTAGAGACACTTTTCCTCGGATGAGTCTCTCTCTCTCTCTCTCTCTGCATCATATGGGATGGCACAAACCATGTCTTTCTAGTAGGTTTCTTCAAATGGAAACATTACTGGTTATGTGGTTTTTGGATAGCTTTCATTTTCATTGCAAGGAATGTGTGCTAAATCATTACATTTTGTGGTAAATTTTGCTTCTTTAATATCTACGTAACTGTCTTGATCATAATGCCATGCCATCAAAATTGAATGCTTTCTCTGGACCATAAGTTAATTTCACGCATTCTCTATATTATCCTTACATTATGCTTTTTTTTTCAGAGTTTACTGGAGATGAGTATAAATCTGCAAAAGTTGACCCCGTAGCTCAATTTTCCAAGCCAGTGACGGTAGTGATCTCTAGCTGACCATCATGTTACACATCAGCAATGACTTTCAGAAGTCAGTCAGTTTTTGTTCTAATATAAGTTGTGTTTCTAACAGTCTCATATGAACAAAGATCATGCTGACGATAACAAAGTGATTGTGCAGCATTGGACCTCAGTTCCAGTATGACATCTTGACCATTCTAGAGTATACAATATAGATAATAAAAGAGGCTCTTTATTTCAATTGCTAATATCGTGTAAAATTACTTTGTTAAACCACTGTGCAATATAATATCTTAGTGTGTGATGTGGGGTGCCATATGGTCAGACATAAGAATCTATGGTCTATAACATAAAACAATATCTTATGTAAACAATATATGGACCCAAATCCTTGTTTTTTGTCTGCGGGAGAGAGGGGCTGATGATGTTTGGCCTTAGTTTAACTGTATTGATCATCATCATCTGCAGGTGGACTTTGCATACCTTCTAGATTTGGATAGTCTTGGTTTCAATGTTAAGGTACTACTTCATTAATTTTTCATTAACATTATTTACCATTCCCTTAGGAGCTATTTATAAAATAGTTTAAAATTCCCTTATAAATTTGACAAATGAAGTCTTCAATAAGTTGGTCCTTTCAATAATAATCTTTTATCCTCACCAACTGTGTTTTAATTTTGTTCGAGTTCGAATCTGTACCTTATTTATTGGAAGAATATTTCTTTTTGTAGGCTGGTTATCAGGATGATACTTTCAAGCTTCGTGTACCTTTCCCTCGACGTGCAGAAGATAGAAAGTGAGACATCATATTTGATATGAACTCCCATCTCCTTAATAAAACGACGTGTGGCATGTCTTCCTTCATAAGATCAAATATGCTCATCTGTTTTCTAGTTTACTTATGCAATTCTATGCTCATGTAAACTTTGATGAAAATGTTAGCATTACTGTGTTACCAAGGCTTTACTGTTGCGAGTTAATTAATTAAACTTGCTTCTTTTAATCAGACAAATACTACTTTTCGAACTTTTATCATCCTTTTGGGATGGAATTAATCATGGTGATATGGGTTTCTGATAAGGAATTAGGAAGAATAACCTTTCCTGCAGCATGTTGATTTTATTTTCCGGAGAGAAGTGATTCTTTTATTGTTTTTTCTTTTAGGGATGTGAAGACTCTCATTGTTGAGATGCTTCAAGCTGCCAGGCCTAAAGCTGAATGAAGAATCCACAGATCAATGAAGAGGTGCTCATCCAAAATTCATCTAATATCTGTGCTTCAGACTCCTGGATTCGTCATTTTTCTTTCAGATATTAGTTGACCATGCCTTGCAACTAGATATACCTATGCCAAATAAATACTTGCATACTTATTGCTAATTTTTTTGTCTGCTACTTACCAACTTACAGTTCATGTCTTTGGTAATCCCTAATTGAAGTTGCCTGGTTTTGTGGTCAAAGGAACGTTTTCTGTCTTAAATTGAACTGTAATAAAGCCTGCCAAAATGTAAAAAAAAGTAGTGAATGAGACTCTTAAAAGATGGAGTATTATGACGGTGCTTTCTGTTCTCCTCCCTTTCTGTTTGAAATGCTGCAGCACCTGCCAGACATCCTTCTTGGAAAGAGGAAAAATATTCACATCGAAGAGAAGGAAATGCATTTATAATTTCCAAAACAGATGACAAAGGAAATGGTTGACTTTCTTTATTTCTTGTATATAAACTGTGTTATTTTCATGAAGAAAAGCACTTCAAAATTCAGATTGTGATGTTTCTCAAACAAACAAACCCTTCTATATAGGCAAGTGATTTTATGTGAATTTCTTCCAGATGTACTATTGTTATGAATAAACCCTTTTGAGAAACAACAATAATGATTTAGTTTATGGTACATGCATCAGTAAATTGTGAGCTAGATGTTTTGCCATCACCCAAACATTACCTTGATCTAATCACAAGTTCAAAGGAAAAGAACTCTTGGAAACTACATTTGGGTTGAGAGAAAGTACAGCGAAGTCACATCTGTTTGTCTGCTGTGATGATTTATGTTCTTTGACATAATGGGAACACGGGGGCTATTGCCGAGAGAATGTTATGTCAGTTTGCTAAACGGCCAAATGGCCAAGGACTAGGCCAACACCATGCCCTCTTTGAGACGTAGCTACTTCTGTAGCTTATAAAGAAAGTACTATTGCGAAGTTTCAGTTGTTACACCTAATGGATTCTAGAACTTGTTTTGAATTAATAGAAAAAGAGTCAAGATTATTAGAAATTGGAAAATAAATAAACTAATAATAAAGTATTGATGATATAATCAATTATGTTTTGGAATATAATCTGTTCCTGGTATGAGGTTACAACACACATAACATATTTATACAAATCACCTTGAAAGTATGAACGTCTATTACAAGTGTGTAAAACAGTAATTAAACATACTATTAACAAATTTTGTTGTTTTAGAAAATATATTGCGTCTTCTTCACCAAGGTAATTCAAACACAACGTTATGTAAGTCTTGTCCTTTCAGACAATATATCATTGTTTGAAAATAAAAATATCATTGCATATAACAATTATTTGATGTTTTGTTTGAAGGAAACATTTTTTAAATCCTAGACTCTATCAAATGATCTTTCGATAAAATGATAGGACGTTAATGGAATGCGATGTTTAAACATTTTACAACATTTAAAAGTAAAATGATCTGATGAAATAAATACACTTATATATTATTTTATGGTTAAAGATACTTCAATTCTTCTTCTATAAATAACTTACAACGGGAGATATTTGACAAGTGGGCACGACAAAAGCACACTGAGTTGAAACAAGTCCCTTTTATACAGTCTCCCTTTTAAAAGCAACCAAATTGAAAATGGTACCTTCAAAGCTGCAAAGATTCACGTTTTTGCAAGCTGTCTACGGTGTTAACAAGTCAAAATTTTATATTCATATGATTTTTATCAAGTGTTTTTCTCTTACTAATCTTGTATATTCACTATTTTCTTTTCAATGACAAAAGGTCAATTTTTCTTGGCAAGTGACAAAAGATAAGCTACAATTTATCCAAGTTTCATATATAGGGAAGAACTTGGGTGACAGATTTGTTGTCCCATTGTAGCTGAAAACAAAAGCCGACCAAAGACCAAAAGGGAAAATATTTGCTTCCCTTTGTTTCTTTGTTTCTTTCATGATCAATTTCTGGCACCATTTGTTTCTTATTCTTCTTTGTTAATTGATGAAAGAAATAGTAGAAAGTGTAAAGGAAATGTTTCACGTGTTACAACTACCTCGCTCGCAAATGTTGTGAATCCCACAGGTACATGGGCTTCACCACGTTCTGCAGTAGGCCCTATTAGATTTTGTGTATTGAAATGAGATTTAATTGAATAAGCAGTGAACATATATTATAGATTTAAATGATGAAAATGAGCATTTGCAGTAGTGTTTAGATAGCCAGAAGAAAATGAGTGAGATAGCATGGTGGTACTGCTACAAGTAGATGATGCTTAATTTGGCATCATCCTACCATGCCCAATGATGGATATGCCTAAGGCTTACAATCCTATCTATCTATCTTTCTATAACTTTCCAGCTTCTGACGCTCAAAATCTTAATCATTCATAACAACATCCCAAAGGTACATCGTCGTAATGTTATGTCGGCAAACTAAAATTGTGGGGCATACCATCGTATGTATAAATGAGAAACGGGTTTGCCAAAAGATCATCCCATCTCCAAGCTACCCATTTTCATCAATTGTTTGAAAAATAACAAACCATGAAGAGGGTTCCTTAAGGAGGGCAAACATCACAAAATTTGGATCAAGTGAGAGGGAGAGAGAAGAAGAATGATAGAAGGTGAGAAAAATAATTTTCTTAATTAATTGAAATGGATCGGATCGGATCTTACTCGTTTACAAAAAGAAAAACATGAGGGGGCAACACATACATGCCACACAAATATAAAAAAACTTGAATCATCATCATCATCTTCGTCATCTTCTTCAATGGAAACACCATCTCCAAAACATTTAATGCTTAAAAGGGCTTTCTTTTTCCTTCCCCCTCTAGTTATTCCACCATCATTCAGAATCACTCTCCATGGTTCCCATGGCCTTCAACCCTCTTGGTCTCTGCATCCAAAAGAGAGAACATGTAAGGAACATAAACAAGTTTCAGATTTCAGATCCAGTCACAAAAAAGGAATAGGAATAGGGTAAAAACCAACAACCCCACAACACACAATGACACAACCACCAACCACGTACCTTCTTGTTACTTTTCTTCTCCCTAACTTCATATCTCTCTTGGCACATATCAGTCAACCACGCCCCAGGACTCACCAACTGTAACCCAACACCAACAGTAACAAACACAGGATAAGGTGGTGAGGATGAAGATCAACCCAACCAAATAACAAAATACCCTTTTCTTCAGAGAGAATAACTTACAAGTAAGCTTCTTTGGATGAGTTTTGCCCTCTTTTTGGGTCGCTGAGGAAGCTTGCAACCCTTCATGGCCAGAAAATCTTCCTCTTTCTCCTTGCTTGAAAGAGTGATGTAAAGCTTTGGCCACACTAGGGCTCGTTCCTCGCCGTTGTTACCATCGCCGGCCACTTTGCTGCTCTCCTCCGCCGAACCCCTCGTTGTGTAGTACCGGTCCTCCTTCTCCGGCGACGCCGATTTCCTTGTCTCGCCGACCGATGACCGGAGAATCGCCCCGTCGGAATTCCTGCACCCAAATTTTCGGTCAAAATTCACCAAAAAATGGAGAAAATAGGAAATTTCAGACATTTTCGCAGAAATAACAGATCCAATGTAATCTTATTCTGATAAAGAAAAAGCAAATTAAAAACGATTACACCCATAAAGTACACGCTTAACCCATCTGGGTATGGTAAAAAACCTTGATTTCACATAAAATAAAACTTCTTCTGGTAATGAATTAACCGTAAATGAAAAAAAAAAATTGTCCCTTGGCTGCTTCTCATCACCCTCTGAGAGAATTTTCAGCAACCCAAAATGGAAAATACCAATACAGTCCATCAACCAAAACCTCATTTTCTTCTGAAAACCAAACAAAATGAAAGGAAAGCGAAAAGAATTAGAAAGAAAAACGAAGTTTCTTCCTAGATGCTGTGCTTAATTAATCGCTTCTCTTCCTCTACACAAGCAGAGGAGAAACAACATCATTACATTCCACCAACAAAAATCACATCTTCTCTGGGAAACTCAACCAGAGAAAAAAAAGGGGTGGAAGAAAATTTGAAGCCAATCCTTAGTTGATGTTTGTTATTGTAAGCACCTCGTGAGGCGATTGGGTTGATGATGATGATGATGAGAGGATTCTTTCTCGGCCACAGTGACCCCAGAACGATGATCCAGTGCAGAACCAAGTTTCCGTCTGATTCCACCGTTGAGCCTCGTTGAAATCCGGGGGTCCTTCACCCTCACACATCTCAGCCGCTTCCTGTGTCCCCACTGCAAGAAAAACTCTGGCTCCGAACCCTTGCACCCTTTCTGGTTCCTCTCTTCTGTCTCCATACCTACACCACACAGCACAACAAAACCACTCATCAAGCTTCAGTTTTTCACCATACACCCAAAGGGGGAAAAGTGAGAATGGGGAAACAAAAACCCAATTCTGGTTCAGGGGTGTGTGTGGAGTGTGGTGGACTGTGAAAAACGAGATTCAGACGATGGGTGGAATACCAAACCTGAAGGATTGCCTCCAACCTCAAGATCTGCGTCTCTGAAGAGACAACCCTTTGCAAAAAATATTCTGCCACATGAAACCAAAGAAGGGGTGAGGTGAGAATAAGGAGCGTGTGAAGAGAAGAAAAAACAGGGTTGAATGAGAACAAGAAGAAAAAACTGACAATGATACAAATTGAGGCTGAGAGATTAAGGGTAGGTGTTTTCCTCAGCAAACAAGAGCAAAAAGAGGAAAAAATCACAGATCTTCTTGTCTGTTATTAAATTTGCAAGCTTTTGTTTTCCTTTGCAAACGTTTTGTGTCAATTCTTACTCTTCCTAACAACTCTGTATCTGGCAAAAGTGGTGTCTGAAGCAGTCTCTCTGGGTGGGAGTTGAAATGGGGTTTGAGGGTTATTCTCCTCTTCTCTTCTCTTCTTCTTCTTCTCCTGCTGTTCTCTCTGTAATGGCCATTGTTATTGTGTGGGTTTGTGTATTTATCCTTCTTGTGAAGTGATGGCAAAACTAGAGAGAATCAGAGCCGTTGGATGGGAAGAAAAGGGTTCGGTGATTGATCACAGTTTCGGGGGACCCGCACCCTCAGACTCTTCTTCCCTCTTTTCTCAATAATTGTCAAACATAAAATTAAATTAAATAACATAATAATTTAATGTTTTTGTAATTGTATTCTTATTTATTTATTTATTTATTCATTTGGAGTGGAGAGTAGGAAATCGATGAATGGGGTTGGTAATAGAACGAACCTGCTCCAATTAATGGATTTGGGCTTAGGTTTGGGCTCAGCTTTTGGGCGTAATTAACGTTTTGTCTCCACCTTTTTCTTTCTTTCTATGCATCAATTATCTATAACATTATGTACAATAAACTTTTAATGTATATAAATAATAACTATTTTAAAAATCATATCAACTATAATTTTTTATCAATTGCTATTATAATTTTTTTTATTCGTATTACTAATTTTTAACAACTTATATATAGTCTCGTATAAAAAGTTAACAAACTTAGTATAATTTATAACGGAAAACTTTACATGATTTTCTTAGTTTTTTTTTTCTAATGGAATTCTAAACTTTTTGATTGATTCTTTTATAATTATTCATTTAAGAAGTTTTGATTTTTTTTTTTTTAGTTTTCTATAAAAAAATATAATTTATATCGAAATAACAAGCTAAGAAAAACTACACTTTCATTATGAGAAATTTCTTAAGTCAATAAACATTTTTTAAGAAATTTCTTTTATACAAGCAAGCATATTTAATTTATTTAACGTTTCACTTTCCTTTTACTATAAGCATTAAAATTATTTTTAAATTGTATAAATAACTTATCGGAGTTATTTAAGCTATTTTAACAAAAATCTGTATATGTATCAAAAAATTATATCATGGTTTGAAAGGATAATTATATATAGCAATGATACTTACATGTAGAAAAATATAATTTACATAAATAATAATTATTATTATTATTATTATACATTTTTTCTCATAACTAACTTGAAAAATAGGAAAGAAAAAATGTTTATTATTTATAGTTAATCATTCTAAAATAAAGAACACATAAAGATAAAAATGAATAATTTTATGATTATGTAAGATATGTATTAAGATTTTTCTACTCCTCTCTTTGTCTATTAATAATTTTTATAAAGAAGTAAAAATTATTTATATGTTTTTTTGAAACTAAACAACCACAACTAACTAACATAATTAAATATATATAATTAAAGTGTTTGTATTAATATATTTACTTTAGAATATTTTTATCTTTAATCAATTGAAATCTTTAACACATCTTTTACGTCGAGATTTATAAATTTGTGTGTGAACTATATATTCATGAGTGATCTAATAACAATCAAATAATTTATGACCTAATAAATTCAACAAACTATAATAGATTATAAATAATTCTGATATTATTTTAAAAATAAACTTAACTAAATCTTCTAAAATCGATAAAGTGTTGTTTAAAATCACTAGGATGTACCGACGTGCCACTAGACAGTGTGGAGAGGTCGAACCTTGGGACCCGAACAGTAGAGCTGGGCCACGAAAGGTGGATCCCAGACCACACACCAGTTACCAGAAAGGGAGAAGCCTAGGTCACGAGAGTCCATGCGTGTAGAGTGGATGACGCGTTTAGGCGTAACACAAGTATAGAGCCACTGGAAAGATATGACCTGTAAGGGTCGCGTTCCAGGGGTGAGCTGCATGCATGACACGTGAACAGCCAGGGCACTCCCAAAG